>TARA_R110002072_G_scaffold1369_7_pt1 | contig 80096 bp, 73 predicted proteins | sample TARA_R110002072 | Tara Oceans TARA_R110002072 (sample SAMEA4397118) | marine metagenome | biome: Polar Biome; feature: [SRF] surface water layer (ENVO:00010504); material: water (ENVO:00002006), including particulate matter (ENVO:01000060) such as... | depth 5 m
GCAGTAGCCGACCGATGTATTCTCTAAGGGCGCGTATTGCCGCGTCTGACATATTGTGGGTCCGGTTTCCGTTAGACCGTAACCATTATTTAACGGCAGGCCAAAACGAGCTTCTACCCGACGTTTTAGGTCTGGATCCAGGGGTGAGCCACCGGAATACATAAAGCGTAAGGCCTTAGGAGACCAGTTCTCAGGCATTGCTTCTAACATCATGGCGTACATGGTCGGCACCCCAAGAAAGCCCTTAACCGGCTCATCTGCAATGGCTCGCAACACCTCATTGGCATCAAAACGGGATACCAGATGTACGCAGCCCCCTGCAAACAGTGCGGAACTACTGACCGCGGAAAGACCAAACACGTGGGACATCGGTAAGACACAATAAATCTCATCCCCCGCTTCAATCCCGCGCAACTTTCCGGATACATAGGCGATAAACATCAGGTTTTGATGGGTTAGCATCACGCCCTTTGGCGTACCGGTGGTCCCGGTGGTGTAAATCATCGCCAACACCAGTTCTGCGGGGTCATCGCTGACAGGCTCGGCCCTGCTGTTTCTGGCCACAAAATCGATATTTGCTATGGCTAGCTGCACGCCAGTACAGCCAAGTCTCTGGCCATGGACTCTAGATTCCGGTGAGTCATCTACCGTGCAAACAATAAGCGCCGGATCACAATCCTCAGCTATCAGATCAATTTCACGATCCGTGAGCCGGGCATTGATAACCGCGGCAATAGCATCAAGCTCACTAACCGCCAGAAACATCGCCATCAACGCCGGGCCATTTTCAGCAATCAACATAACCCTGTCACCGGGATGAACCTTTTGAGTCTCAAGCCAGGCCTTACACTCTTCAACCGCCTCGGCCAGTTCCGCAAAGGTTAATGAACCGGCGGCACTAATGATCGCCAATTGCCTGGGCGTTTTTTCTGCCCAACTGAGGATGCCAGTACTTAGCCTGTGGGGTAAAAGTCCAAGTACCGCTTCAGGAGCACAACCCAGTAGTTGTTGGTCTTTGTTTGCGATTTGGTCGAGCATTTATTGTTTGCGCTTCTTCAGTTTGAGTGGCTGCTAGGACTTCGGCGCACTGGCGAGCTGTTGACGTTCCTTTTCTATCAGGAAGCTCGCTATGCGAAGCATGTTGGCGTTGGTACGAGCCATGCTGCCCTCAATTCGATACTTACCGTTGACGATAATCGCTGGGACACCCGTCGACCTGTAAGCACGGCCTTTTGAATCAGCCTGTTGCAGGGCGGCCCTGACCCCAAAAGAGTTGTAGGTTTTGGCAAAATCCTCGGGATCAACACCATATTTGACTAAAAATTGTGCCATGGTTTGAGGCGTGTTCAGACGCTGTCGCTCCGTGTGAATGGCGTTAAAGATCGCTACATGAACCTTTTCCAAAATGCCAAGGGCTTCAAGTGTGACATAGGATTGGGCATAAACCTGATAGTCCCGGTTCCAGACCGCGGGCGTTCGACTGAAAACAACGTCCTCCGGCAGCGCAGCCTGCCATGCACCAATCAAGGGCTCAAAGTCATAACAGTGTGGGCAACCATATGAAAAATATTCCGCAACTTCGATCTTATTCGGATTCCGGGTCTTAATTGGAATCTCCAGGGCGACATAATGCGTCCCTTCTTCAAATGCAAAATCTTCTGCCTGGGCTGACCCGCTCACGGCCAACCAACTGAATGCCATCAAAAACGCCAAAAACTTCATACCAATTCCCTTCACGGTTTGTATTGTCCCTAGGTAAGACCGCAGAAACCAAAGGCATGTTCCTGCTGTTGTCGAATTGTACCCATAAAAAAAGGGCGGAGACCGCCCTTTATCGTTTCTAAGCTACCGTCTATTTCAGACCGTATAAATAACTCGCAACCGCTTCAATTTCAGCATCGGAAAGATCCATAGCAACAGTTCGCATCATTTTGCCGTCACCGTCATTGCTGCGCTCACCTGAACGAAAGGCTTTGAGCTGTGAAACAGTGTATTCGGGCCACTGGCCACTCAAAGCGGGGAATTTCGCTGCATCAATTCCAGCGCCATCCGGCTGGTGGCATGCTGTACAGGCAGCAACACCCTTACGTTTAATACCAGCAAGATAGACAGTCTCGCCCAGCTCAGCCAATTCTGCTTTTGCCGAACCACCCTTGATGGTTTGTTCTGAATAATAGGTCGCAATATCCAGCAAATCCTGGTCGCCCATATTATCCAGCTGCCCCGTCATAAGGGGTGCCGAACGGGCTCCGCTTTTAATATCCTGCAGCTGTTTCAGCAGATATTTCGGCTGTTGTCCCGCAATCGAAGGAAAGGATCCCGCAGGACTGTTACCATCTTCCGCGTGACAAGCAACACAGGTTGTTGCCAGTTCTTTACCGCGGGCCGCATTTCCTTCTGCGAACGCAGGTAGACAAAGCGCAGAAAGGACTATCCCTAAAACTACTCTAAACATGCTTTTCCTTTAAAATGCATTGGCATGCAGTGATAAAATGATGCCGTATTATATACAAACCACGGGCTAAGACCCATACCAGACAAAGGTTTTTAACGCCCATGAATACCCTAGCCAGCGTACCCTTGAGTGACGCTACTTTCCTCAAAAGTGCCGCAACCTTGCAACAGTGCCCGGCGGATCTGGGTGCAGAGGTCGCATTCTGCGGTCGTTCCAATGCAGGCAAGTCTTCAGCACTTAATTTTCTGACGGATCAGAAAAAGCTCGCTAGAACCAGTAAAACCCCGGGCAGAACCCAGCTGATCAATTTTTTCAGCCTAACCGAGTCATTAAGATTAGTCGATTTACCGGGATACGGGTATGCAAAGGTGCCACCTAAGATGAAGGAGGAGTGGCAACGCAACCTCGATGACTATCTGCGAGCCAGGAAATCCCTGCGAGGGCTCATTCTGGTCATGGATATTCGCCATCCCCTAAAGGAGTTTGACCTGCTGATGCTGAGCTGGTGCGAGGAAGCTGAATTACCTGTACACATCGTGCTCACAAAAGCAGACAAGCTGAAGCGAGGTCCCCAGCAGGCGACACTCTTCAAGGTTCGTAAGGCGGTAGGAGAAAACGTTACGGTGCAGGTCCTATCCGCTACCCACAGCCTCGGCAAGGATGTTTTGATTCGACAATTAAATCTCTGGCTGACCAGCCCCCCCGAACCGTTGTAAATGCAAGGCACCGGGACAAAAAGCATCAGACAAAAAAAACCCTGGTCACTGTTTGGGGAGGTGTGACCAGGGCTTGGGTTCTTCGGCGCATTTTTGGGGGGTAAATTTGCCGAAGTGTCGCTGTCGAATAACCGTTCTGTTAATTAAGACTAGCACCATTCTAAAAAGTTCATTCTTCGCCACATTATTTTTAACTTAAGTCCGATCGAGTCAAATAATCTAGCTATGAGTGGTAGCACAAAGCAGTACTACCGGAACTTTTAGCAACTAGTGAGCAGCCTCCCAGTCATTTGCAACGCCACATTCGACCAACAGGGGCACGACAAGTTCCGCAGCACCGGACATGATTTGTGTTAATCCTGCCACCACGGCTTCAACCTCATCCTGCCTTGCCTCTAGTACCAGTTCATCGTGCACCTGCATGATGACCCGCGTGTCGAGCCCGCTACTATCAATCCAGGCATCCACAGAGATCATGGCTCGCTTGATGATGTCCGCCGCACTCCCCTGCATCGGTGCATTAATGGCTGTCCTTTCTGCACCCTGGCGACGCTGGAAGTTACTGGCGGTAATATCCGGCAAGTACAAGCGGCGACCAAATAGGGTTTCAACATAACCCTGCTCGGCAGCTAGCGCCCGGGTTCTGTCCATGTAATCTTTCACTCCAGGATAACGATCAAAATAAAGGTCAATATATTCCTGGGCATCACCGCGACTGATATTGAGCTGGCGCGCCAGGCCAAAGGCCGACATGCCGTAGATCAGACCAAAGTTAATGGCCTTTGCACTGCGTCGATGGAAATCTTTTACTGCTTCAAGCTCAACGTTAAATACCTCGGCGGCAGTAGCCTTGTGGATGTCCTCTCCGGCTTCAAAGGCTGCAACCAGGCCTTTGTCACCTGAAAGATGCGCCATGATCCGAAGCTCGATTTGCGAGTAATCAGCGGCAATAAGTTGGTAACCCTCCGGGGCAATAAAAGCCTTGCGTACTCTACGGCCTTCTTCCGTTCGGATCGGAATATTCTGCAGATTAGGATCCTGGCTCGACAATCTGCCCGTCGCGGCAACAGCCTGATGATAGGAAGTGTGAACCCTGCCGCTGGTTTTGTTCACCTGCAGCGGCAGTTGATCCGTGTATGTCGATTTTAATTTACTTAGGCCTCGATACTCCATGATGACCTTCGGCAATGGATAGTCCAACGCTAACTCAGCTAGCACCGGTTCAGCGGTTGACGGCTGACCTTTCGGAGTTTTTTTTATGATAGGGAGCTTCAATTTTTCAAAAAATATGACCTGTAACTGTTTTGGCGAACCCAGATTGAATTCCTCACCGGCAAGTTCATAGGCCTCCGCTGTAAGTTCTTTCATTCGGCTCTCTAGCTCACCACTTTGTTTCTGCAACAATCCAGAATCGAGCATCACACCGGTACGTTCAACTTTTGACAGAATACTCAAAAGCGGCAATTCGATCTCTTCAAACACCCGTCGCAGGCCAGGCTCTTTTTCAAGTTTCGGCCATAACGCCTCATGTAGTTGCAATGTGATATCAGCGTCCTCTGCGGCATAATGCCCAGCAATTTCCAGATCAATCTTATCGAAGGTAACTTGTTTGGCACCCTTTCCAGCAATATCTTCGAAGTGCGTGGTGCTGACGCCAAGATACTTCATCGCAAGATCATCCATATTGTGGCGCGAGGCCACAGAATTCAAAACGTAGGATTCCAGCATCGTGTCAAAGGCGATGCCCTTTAACTGAATGTCATAACGGGCCATTACACTCATGTCATATTTTAGATTCTGCCCAACCTTAAGTTGATTAGGGTCTTCTAAAATGGGTTTAAGTTTTTCAAGCAACCGTGCTCGACTGATTTGATCAGGTGCATTTTCATAGCTATGGGCGCAGGGTACGTAGGCTGCCTCACCGGCAGTAACAGAAAATGAAACACCCACCAGCTCCGCATCCATATAGTCGAGACTTGTAGTTTCAGTATCGAAGGCAAATAGTTTTGATGCTTTAAGTTTCTCCAACCAGATATCCAGATCTGCTTCGACCAGGACCAGTTCATAGTTTTTGGTTACGGGCGATGAGGAGGGCGGTTCTGCACCCAACTCTTCTACCCACTGGCGAAACTCGTATTCAAGGTAAAGTGAGCGTAGGGTCTCTTCATCGGGTTCGGAGAATTTCAAATCTTCTGCGGGACAGGGTAATTCCACGTCGAGCTTAATGGTGGCCAACTGATACGACATGGGCAAAAACTCAAGGCTTTCCCTTAAGTATTCACCTACCTTACCTTTGACTTCTCCAGCATGGGCCATAACACCCTCTAGCGATCCATATTCTGTCAGCCATTTCACCGCAGTCTTAGGGCCGCATTTGGGAACCCCGGGAATGTTATCCGAGGTGTCACCGACCAGGGCAAGGTAATCAATAATCTGATCCGGGCGAACACCAAACTTTTCGACCACGCCAGCTTCATCCATTCTGGTATCCGTCATGGTGTTAATCAGGGTGACATGCTCATTTACGAGCTGCGCCATGTCCTTGTCTCCGGTCGAGATCACAACGGACATTTTCTTTTCTGTCGCCTCCCTGGCAAAAGTACCAATGACATCGTCGGCCTCCACACCCCCGACAATAATTAAAGGCAAGCCCATTTCTCGAATAATGGTTTGGATCGGTTCTATCTGCTCCCGAAGGTCATCGGGCATTTTTGCCCGATTAGCCTTGTACTCTGGGTAGATGTCATTTCGAAATGAGTTTCCCTTGGCGTCAAATACAACGCCAATATGACTGCCTTCATAGTCGCTCATCAGCTTCTTCACCATGCTGATCACGCCTTTGATGGCACCGGTGTTGGCACCCTTGGTACTCATCAGTTTCGGCAGTGCATGAAATGCACGAAACAGGTAGGATGACCCGTCAATTAATACAAGTGGTTTGCTTTCTGTCATGGGGAGCCCGATCCTTCAATTGCGGACACGATACTTTGAACTCACCTGCTATATCAATCACCCTGCGCTCAAGCTTCCTTCTCTTAACCTGGGTAACGCTACTGAGCTTAGCTCCACCCCTTACAGCGGCTGAGCCTGTATACATTCCGAGCCAGGCAGAAATGGCAGAAGGGGACGTGGAAATTGTCACGGGAAAGGATAAGACGGTTTACGAGTATCGGGTTAATGGTCGATTGCTCGCGATCAAAATTGTACCGAAAGTCGGACGCACCTACTATATGGTCCCAGCTGATGGCGAGGCTCACTATGAGAGCCTGGACCATAAAAAGAAACTTTATCCCCAATGGGTCATCGCCGAGTTTTAACCGATGGCAACCTACACAACATTCGAACGCGAAGCACTCGAGCGCTACCTGATCATGTTTGAATTAGGTGAACTGCTTGACTATGAAGCTATTTCGAGCGGAATCGAAAATTCGAATTACTTTCTTCGCTTTGAAGACAAAGAAATTGAGTTTGTTCTGACGATCACTGAAGACCTGGACTTCTCAGAAGTACCTTTCTTTAATGACCTGCTGCAGGTGCTAGCAAAGAGCGGCCTTCCAGTACCCCAACCACAGTCAACGCTGGATGGCATGTCGAGCACAATCTTTAAGGGCAAACCGACCTGGTTGTTCAACCGACTGCCCGGCAGCCACCCGGACATAACAACAGAAACACAGTGCGAGAAAATTGGTTCAGCGCTAGCGCAACTCCACCTGGGTGGCGCCGCTGCACGGTACGAACGTGAGAATGTTTACAGCATCTCCTGGGCTAAAGCGGCGGTTGACCAATTGGCAGCTGACTTGAGTGAGCTTGATCAACGCAGTCTAAATCAAGCCCTCGAGCGGTATCAAAATGAATGCGAAAAACTGCCTAGAGGTATCATTCACGGCGACTTATTTAGAGACAACGCGCTATTTGAGGAAGACAATCTAACGGGCGTTATCGACTTTTATCACGCTTGCAATGACTACTTTGTTCAAGATATTGCCATCACACTCAATGACTGGTGCTGTGAAGCCGGCACGGATGTAGAACCCAAACGACTCGCTTTGTTGCGCGGCTATGAATCGGTTCGCGCCTTGGAAGCTGCTGAACACAAAGCACTGCCCAGGTTTCGAGAATTTGCAGCGATGCGTTTTGCGCTGACTCGACTATTGGCGGGGCGCTCTGACAATCCCGTTAAAAACCCTCGTGAATTTCTTGATCTGCTGATCCGCTTACAGGCCGATCAAGAAACATAAAACACGCCAAACCACTCATCTTTATCCGTCCAAAAACGACTTTGAGAAAAGCCTGCTTGCTCGCACATGTCTCGAAACTCCGATTCGCTGTACTTAAAAGAGTTCTCGGTATGTATCTCCTCGCCCGCATTTAGCTCAAATGACTCACCCGCAATCTCAACGCTCTGACTATAGAGGCTGGTGATGAACATCTGAATACAACCTAACGCCTCGTTGTAAGCTGCCCGGTGGCGAAATTTATCTAGTTCAAAGTTACCCTGGTACACCTCGTTAATGTGATTAAGCACATTCAAGTTAAAGGCTGCAGTAATACCTTCACTGTCGTTGTAGGCCCTATTTAATACCTCAACATCCTTCTTTAAATCCACGCCTATCAAGAGACCGCCATCAACACCAACATGTCTTCTGACACGCTTGAGAAACGCCAATGCCGAGTCAGGACTAAAGTTACCGATGCTGGACCCCGGGAAAAATGCCGCAACGTTTCCCTCCAGGGTGACGGGCAAATCAAATTCCTGGGAATAATCCACACAGGTCGCCAACACATCCAGCCAGGGATAATCTTCTGCGATGGTATTGGCCGATGTTGCAAGATAATCCCGGGAGATATCCATGGGTAGATAGCTTCTAGGCTTAAGGGTTTCTAACAACAAACGAATTTTCTCGCTACTGCCGCTGCCATATTCTAAAAGCGTTGAGTCAGTGCCAATACAATCTGCCATTTCCTGGCCGTGTGTTTGAAGGAGAGCCATCTCAGTCCGAGTCGGATAATATTCCGGGGTCCGTGTGATCGCCGTAAACAACTCTGAGCCTCGCTCATCGTAGAAAAACTTCGGTGAGATAGATCGATGCTTCTGTCGAAAGCCTGAAAGCAACTGCGCATGAACGTCTTCTATCTCTGCGGGTTGCTCATAAAATTGGTAGCTTGCCTGTGACGACATTAATTCCCCATAGTTTTTGATTTATTATTTTCACAATATCGTTTTCAAAATATTTGTGAACTTTGGTCGTGACTAATTCTTGGCCAATCGAATGCCGCTAAATTGCCAGCGATCTTTTGGGTAAAAGAAATTCCTGTAGGAAGGCCGAATGTGATTCGAGGACGTCACGCAAGATCCACCCCGGAGCACCAATTGATTCGCCATAAACTTTCCGTTGTACTCCCCCAGCTGACCGGGAAATGTACTAAACCCAGGATAGGGACCATAGGCACTGCTGGTCCATTCCCAAACATCACCAAAAAATTGAGCTGCCTTTTCCTTAGAAATAGGCGATGGGTGCAATGTACCGGACTCATAAAAATTACCCCCAGGTTGATTGATACCCATAGCAGCGTGCTCCCATTCCTGTTCAGTGGGGAGCCTGGCACCGGCCCAGCGCGCAAAAGCATCAGCTTCGTAGCCACTGACATGGGTAACCGGATTAGCCAAGACCAGCGGCTGCAGGCCGGAGAGGGTATATTCAAACCATTCGTCGTCCTTAAACAGCCAATACAATGGTTGCCTAAATCCTTCCGGACCCGAGAGTAGACTCCAGGCATCGGACATCCACAAAGCAGACGACTCATACCCTCCATCCTCAATAAAGGCCAAATATTCACCATTGGTAATGACTCTGTTGGCAATTTTAAAATCCCCAACCAGAACCTTATGGCGCGGAGATTCGTTATCAAAAACAAAGTGCTCTCCCTCCGCTGGTTTATGACCGATCTCGATAATTCCTCCGCTTATGGAGCGAAAACCAAGGGGCTGCAATGAATGGGGCTGTAATGAATAGGACTTTAATGACAAGGGAGTGCCAGGTACCGAAGCTTCTTGATTGTGATAGGCAGGGAACAACGGATTATGTCCGAGGTTGTATTTCAGATCCGTTAACATCAATTCCTGATGCTGTTGTTCGTGATGCAGGCCGAGAGAAATTTTGAAAGTGACCTCGTTACTCAGTTCCCTTTCAAGCAGCTTGGCCATCCACTTATCCACATGACAACGGTAGTCCATAACCTCAGCCACGGTAGGTCTTGATAAGGTGCCTCGCCTGGCTCTGGGAAACTGCGCGCCAATACCGTTGTAGTATGAGTTAAACAGGAATTCATAGGCCTCATCGAAGGGCCGATATTCCGGCAGATAGGGCTTTAATAGGAACGTTTCAAAAAACCAGGAAGTATGGGCAAGATGCCATTTCGGCGGGCTCGCGTCTTCTGTTGGTTGAATCACATAGTCTTCAATTGCGAGGGGTTTACAAATTTCCCCAGAGCGTAGTCGCGTTGTACAAAAGTTGGAGGACAGGGCCTCGTTGACAGAGGGCACAAATTTGCCTTCGATAACAATTCAGAATCAAGTGTAAGTGATGGCTAACGGAATTTACAGGTGGCGAAGCCCATAACTGATATTCGGCAATATCAGTTAATCAAGATTTGCTAGTGCATCAACGTCGACATAATCTGGCTGATGTGGTCCGCCTGATGGGGAGATTTGATAAATCCCGCATAGCGACCGGTCGGGTCAATCACAACGATGCTGGCAGCGTGGTCCATAGTATAGGTACCCGGTTCTTTACCTGGTACCTTACCAAAAGCAATATTGACGTTGGTTGCTAAACCGACAATATTGTCAAAGGTACCGGTATACCCCATAAAAGCAGGATTAAAACTTGGCACATAACGAGACAGTGCTTCCGGCGTGTCTCGTTCCGGGTCAACACTGACCATGATGACCTGGGGGGGACTGTCCATTTTGCTGACGGCGCGATTTAGCACCCCCATTGTGGTCGGGCAAATGTCAGGGCAGAACGTAAAACCAAAGAACATCAGTTGCCATTCACCTACCAAGTTGGCATTTCCAACCGGATTACCCCGATGGTCTATCAGCTTGAAGGGTCTAATTTCTCTGGCCTCGGGGAAACCGTAATAGCCGAGTTCCTTTAACGCATCAGCGGATAACGTCTTTGGCGCTAAAAAGGAAGATATAAAGAGACCAAGAAATAGTCCAATGAGACCCAGAGTCCAAATAAGTGTATTACGGATCCCTTTTACCTGCTCAGGTGTTCTCGCGGCAACAGCGGTCATAAACCTGCACCGAGATAATTCACCGGCAGCATATAATGGTCAACCAGCAACGCCAGGAATAGTAACCCCAAATAGGTGATCGAGTATCGGAAGGTCGCCATCGGCACTTTTCTATCGTCTCCGCGGAATAGCACCAGACTCCAGTATAGAAAACCAGCACCCAATATGAGCGCTGAAACGAGATACAGTAAATTACTCATGCCAATTAAATAGGGCAGGATTGAGATAATGATCATAATGATGGTGTACAGCAGAATATGCAGCTTGGTGTAGGCAACCCCATGGGTCACAGGCAGCATTGGTACGTCGACCTTGCGGTATTCCTCTTTCCGCTCGATAGCCAGTGCCCAGAAGTGAGGTGGCGTCCAGGCAAAAATAATCAGCACCAGGAGTAAGCCTCCGGCATCAATGGACCCAGTTACCGCTGTCCAGCCAAATAGCGGGGGTGCGGCACCAAACAACCCACCAATTACAATATTTTGCGGCGTCGCTCGTTTTAGGAATACTGTGTAGATTACGCCGTAGCCTATCCAGGATGCCAAATTTAGCCAGGCAGTGAGGGGGTTGATATAGATTGCCAGGATCGCGGTACCAAAAATGCCCGTTGTTGCGATAAAAACTGAGCCCTGGAGATTACTCACACGACCCTGAGCAATAGGCCTGGCCCGGGTTCGCGCCATGTCCGCATCAATTTTCGAATCAACAAGGTGATTAAGCGCCGCCGCCGAACCTGCCACCAGGGCGATGCCAAGGTTTCCGATAATAAGTATTTGCCAGGGCACCATGCCCGGGGTTGCCAAGAACATTCCAACGGTCGCGCAGAGCAACATCAGCAGCACAACTCTGGGTTTACACATTTCCAGATAATCGCGCCAGGAGGCTTGGGCTACAGCTTGTAAAGTACTTTCAGTCAAATGAGGCTTGGCTATCAGTTTGGGAGCGCAATCTTACAGATATTGCAGTTAATTTTCAGTGACAATTTGTGATTCCTTATCCGATATTGGAGATCTTGAGTAGATGTTTAATGTCCTTCAACATCGGCTTTCCGGCCTTTTCCTCAGCATAGACCATAAATATGTTGCCGATAGGATCCATTAAATACACCCCGGCACCGTGCTTCAATAGACGGAGAAAAGATGCCCGATCCACCTTAGCAACGGCTTGATCGGGAAATTGTTCAGTCAGTCGGGCAACAACACCCGTATTCGCACCTATATCAACCATCACTCGATTCACGCGTTCGGTCTCCTTCCCAAGTGCAATATGAACCTGGTGTGCAAGATACAAACGCTGCTCACAGGATTGATTACACTCGTCCTGGACAGGTACCAGCAGGGTCCACTTACCGGAAGTTGCTTCCAGGCCCAGCTCGCTTGCTTGAACTGGAGGATTGATAAGTTGCCCTTCATTGGTAGTGCCGCTCGGCATAAGCTCAGGAAAGTAGAAAAAAATCAGCCAGGCGATGATAAGTGGGACAAACCCGATCGAAAACAGTAAGACCAGCTTGCGCCTGTTACGTTTTATTTCTGTGGTTTCACTCATTCCAAGCGCTCCTTAATCGATATCTGTTTGTCTAACTGTGTAAATAAAAACCCCAACAACCGCCAAGGCCATCAAGAACCAGGTGAAGGCATAGCCGTAGTGTCGTTCAGGTGGCATGGTGGTTACGGGCCAGTATCTCGGTAAGGCGTCCGGATGGAACTCCTCAAGACGAACCGTAAAATCAACCAGTGCTTGCCCCACCAGCTTTTCCATTTCTTCAGGTTTAACAACCTGGACAACCCAGGGCGATTGATCCCCTAAAACATTTTCCTCCGGTACAGAAAGCTCTGTACGGTAAGCATGACCTCGAATCAATTGACGGGCGGTATTTGCCATCGGGACGTCGGGCAATTCGACTCGGGTTCTAGCTCCGGCTACAAAACCGCGATTTACAAGGACTTTTACGCCGTTTTCACCTTCAAAAACCTGTAGCACCTCGTAGCCGACCCGCCCCGCGATCACTCGATTGTCTAACAACAGTACCGCATTAGGATTAAAGCTCCCCTCAATTCGGACGGGCTCACCATTGCTGACCTCAAGATCCGTTGTCACCCATTGCCCTGGAAGGTTGGACTGGGCCTCTGCCATAGTAAGCAAGTCGGCTTTCTCCATTCCCCGTTCCACTTGCCATCCGCTCAGCGCCAAAAAGAAGAACAGAAAAAATGCACTGAATAATTTCAGGCGCCAATTTGCTCGATCAATGTTCATATTCGAGATCCGAAACGCCGTATACTGTTCCACTCCGGCATTACCTGGTTAATCCCTATGATAATAAAAACCATCATTGTTCTGCTCCTTATCGGCAACATCATAGCGCTCGGCATTGCCTTTGTTACGTTGATGCAAGATCAAGGTGGAGCGGGTAAGCGAACTGCAAACTGGTTGCTCGTTCGAGTGAGTCTTGCGATTCTTTTAGTCGCCGCAGTAGCCTTCGGACTCTGGACTGGAGACCTCGGCATGTCAGCCCCCTGGTACGGCGTGTGAATCACAAACGCAAAACTAAAGTACTAAAATTGGTTGCCTAAAACAAAACGACCCCGCTGATGCGAGGTCGTTTTAGAACTGAGGTGATTTAGCTGCCTAGAATATAGACAAAGACAAACAGACCAATCCACACAACATCAACAAAGTGCCAATACCAGGCCGCCGCTTCAAAGCCAAAGCAGTCATCATCTGTGAAGTGGCCCTTTATTGCTCGACCCAACATGACGGCCAGCATAAACGTACCAAGTGTAACGTGGGCTCCGTGGAAACCTGTCAACATGAAGAATGTGGTGCCATAAATACCGGCATCAAGGGTAAGACCCAATTCGCTATAGGCATGAATATATTCTTCTACCTGGCAAATCAGGAAGGCAACGCCAAGTGCAACAGTAATCGAAAGCCAGGTGATCAGCTTCTTACGATTGCCTTCTTTAATACCATGGTGGGCAATGTTGACCGTAAAGCTTGAAGCTACCAGAAGTATGGTATTAATCAGCGGTAAGCCCCAGGGACCCATAGGCTCATTAGCACCTTTAAATAGTTCTGGATTTGGTGTGTTCAATAACGGCCATTCCGCGACAAAGTTTGGATAATACAGGTAGTCGCTAGGTGTACGGTTACCTTCCCCGGCAATCCAATCTACGGCAAACATTCGAACGTAAAACAGAGCGCCGAAGAACGCGGCAAAGAACATCACTTCCGAGAAAATGAACCAGCTCATACCCCAAACAAAGGATCGATTCATCTGTTGGCTATAGAGCTTGGCGTGATTTTCTTCGATGACAGTCTTGAACCAGACGAACAGCGTGGCTCCCATCATAAGACCGCCGCCCATCAGGATGTACCCACCCAATGAATGCTCAGCCCCTGCCGACATGTCGACAAACATATTGCCCATACCAAAGACGGTCAAAAATATACCTAACGATGCAAATATGGGTAGCTTGCTATCGTGAGGGACGTAGTAGCTTTCGTAAGTATCGTCCGCCGCTGTAGACATATTGTTCTCCGTTCGTTGTACCTGATTCAGTGGCTAGTTTGCCGCCAACTGGTCTGTAATATCATAAATAGTATAAGAAAGTGTTAGCGTCGTAACCTCAATAGGTAACGACGCATCAATGATAAATCTCAGAGGCATGTCCATAGACTCCCCCGCTTGTAATTCTTGTTGATCAAAGCAAAAGCATTCTGTCTTATGCAGATACTGAGCGGCGCGAAAGGGCGTCACACTGGGTACTGCCTGAGCTGTAATCGCCGTACTTGATGGATTACTGACAAAAAAGTTTGTCGCGTTCAATTCACCTGGACGAACTTCCATTGTCCGCACTACCGGGCGAAATTCCCAGGACATGCCAGCATTGTTGTTCGCCAGAAATTGAATCTTAACTACTCTTTCTTCATCAATAACCTGGGTGCTGGCGGCCGTATATTGGTCGCCGGTCTTGCCATTAAGACCCGTCACATCACAGATCAAATCATAAAGTGGCACCAGCGCAAAACCGAAACCAAACATTCCAACCACCACCACGACAAGCTTAATTGCCGTGGTGTTGGTTGCTTGTTGAGTAGAATCTTTGCTCATGGACTAGCCGTGTGCTTCCGACATATCTATTTTCGGTGGAGTAGAAAATGTGTGGTATGGCGCAGGAGATGGAATTGTCCATTCCAGACCATGCGCACCTTCCCAAACCTGTGCAGTGGCCTTCTTACCACCGAACACACACTTGACCACAATAAACAGGAAGAGCAACTGGCTAAATCCGAACAGGAACGCACCCACGGTTGACACCATATTGTAGTCAGCGAACTGCAAAGCATAGTCAGGCACTCGACGAGGCATACCCGCCAAACCGATAAAGTGCTGAGGGAAGAACAAAACATTAATACCAACAAATGATAGCCAGAAGTGAACCTTGCCGAGAGTTTCGTCATACATGTTACCGGTCCACTTTGGAATCCAGTAATAGACCGCTGCCATAATCGTGAAGACCGAACCCGGCACTAGTACATAGTGGAAGTGAGCAACGACAAAGTAGGTATCGTGATACTGGAAGTCTGCAGGTGCAATCGCAAGCATTAGGCCCGACAGACCGCCAATTGTGAACAGCACTACAAAGGCAATGGCAAACAACATGGGGGTTTCAAAAGTCATAGAACCTTGCCACATGGTGGCGACCCAGTTAAATACCTTCACGCCCGTTGGAACCGCAATCAGCATCGTCGCGTACATAAAGTACAACTCGCCAGCTAAAGGCATACCAACAGTAAACATGTGGTGAGCCCATACGATAAATGACAGGAAGGCGATTGAAGCCGTGGCATATACCATTGATGGGTAACCAAACAAACGCTTGCGGGCAAATGTTGGAATGATTGCAGACACCACGCCAAAGGCTGGCAAAATCATAATGTAGACTTCTGGGTGACCAAAGAACCAAAAAACGTGCTGGAACATCACCGGGTCACCACCACCACCAGCGTTAAAGAATGCTGTGCCAAAATGAATGTCCATTAACATCATCGTGACCACACCTGCCAGTACTGGCATTACTGCAATAAGCAGGTAAGCAGTAATTAACCAGGTCCAAACGAACAGCGGCATTTTCATCAAGGTCATACCAGGAGCCCGAAGATTCAGGATGGTCACAACCACATTGATTGAACCCATGATGGAGGAAATACCCATCAAGTGAACCGCAAAAATGAAAAACGTTGTGCTGGGCGGTCCATAATCGGTCGACAGCGGCGCGTAGAAAGTCCACCCAAAGTTAGGCGCTCCACCTTCCATAAACAGTGTGCTAGCCAGCATTGCAAAAGCAAACGGCAGGATCCAAAAGCTATAGTTGTTCATGCGAGGTAAGGCCATATCCGGCGCACCAATCATCATCGGCACTAGCCAGTTAGCAAGACCAACAAAGGCTGGCATTACCGCACCAAACACCATGATCAAACCATGCATGGTTGTCATCTGGTTGAAGAACTCAGGCTGAACAATTTGCAGTCCTGGTTGAAATAGTTCCGCTCGAATCACCAGGGCAAAGCTGCCGCCAAGGAGGAACATGGCAAAACTAAACCATAGGTACATGGTGCCAATATCTTTGTGATTGGTGGTAAACACCCACCGCATTATTCCCTTCGCAGGACCGTGATGATGATCATCGTGATGTTGTTCTATAACTGCACTCATCGAAATCTCCTTATTGGCCCGCTAGCTGTTCGTTAATGACCTTCGGTTGAATCAGGTCGCCAGTGTTGTTACCCCAGGCATTTCTCTCGTAGGTAACAACCGCAGCTATCTCTGCTGCATTTAGCTGTGCGCCAAATGCCTGCATTGCAGTACCGGCCTTGCCGTGCAGCACAATATCAATGTGATCTTGAATCGCACCTACTGAAAGGCCCTGACCTACAAGGGAAGGGAAAGCTGGCGGTAGACCCTGGCCGTTAGGTTGATGGCAGGTTGCACAGTTTCGTGTATAGACTGACTCGCCCTCGGCCATCAACTCCTCCATCGTCCACTCTTTACCGACAATCGCATAAACATCAGCCGCTTCCTGTTGCTTCTGAGCAAACCAGGCATCGTATTCATCCTGCTCTACCGCTCGAACGACAATTGGCATAAAACCATGATCTTTACCGCAAAGTTCAGCACATTGACCTCGATAGGTTCCGGGCTCTGTGACATTGGCCCAGGCCTCATGAATATATCCAGGTACCGCATCCTTCTTCACCGCAAAATCAGGCACCCACCAGGCGTGAATGACATCCTGAGATGTGATCAGAAAACGGACTCGCTTATTAATTGGAATTACGAGTTCATTATCAACGTCCAACAGATAGTGTTCTCGCTTGGCTGTCAGGTTGTTAATTTCTTCGGCGGGGGTGAGCAGCGCGCTCATAAACTTGACTTCTTTTGCGGGGTCGTCATTTATATACGTATATTGCCATTTCCACTGGTAGCCCCGAACTTCAATATCAAGATCCGACTCACCAATGTCATACATTGCATTCAAGGTAGTCGTTGCTGGAATGGCCATGGCAACCAGAATAATGACCGGGATCACAGTCCAGGCAATTTCTATGGTTGTATTGTCATGAAAGGAGGCGGGCACCGCACCTAAGGATTTTCGGTGCATTAACATCGAGATGAGCATCACCCCGAAAACCAAAACCCCGATCACCACACATACCCAAAAAATGGTCATGTGTAGGTCGTATACCTGACGACTCATCTCTGTGACGCCTTGGCGCATGTTGACTGTCCAGTCTGCGTGCGCATTTCCCGCGCCAAACAGCAGTGACAAAGCAACTAACCAACCGTGCTGCTTGCCTTTATCCATCCCAAGAACTCCAAAATAATTGTCTGTGCCCGACTTCATGCCGAGACTTAATTGTGTCTAAGCCTAGTGTATCTAACTCTAGCCTGCTTTTATCTAGACCGCTTTTAAGAAAATCGCCCTATAACGCATCACGCCCGGTGGCGTTTCAGAGTCGCTACAGCCGCCAGCACATCTAAAATGCGCTGACTCGCTCCTAACCGGGCCGCAATTATATCAGCGTGGCTTGGTTTCTCAACCAAGAAAGCCCTTATTCTTCAAGGCTTGGCGGTTATTTCTCAGGGCGAATCTAGGATTATCCAACACAATGATGCAAAAGTGGTATCAATGCCCAAAATCGCGTCTAATTCGGGGATGAACGATCAATTACACGCAATGCTGGCCAGGATATTTGCAAGCTGCGATCAGGACGAGATCAAAATTGGCCTTTTGCCCCTTTGTACTCGGCTCGCAAGGCAATTTGGTACAGGTGACGAGGCCCAATTCGAACAACGGGTTTTACCATTCTGCACAGAATACATCCTGCAAATTCCCTCGCTTATTGATTTATTAAAGATTACGGGCCGCGACTTACGCCTTGAGGACTTGATTGACACTTATCTGACACTTTCTAGCAGCTACCTGTTGTCAGCCTGTGAAGAAATCGAGCAAAACGAGACCCACAAAGGGCTAGAACAGTTCTTAATCCTACTACAGGGCGCTTACATCTTCGGCAGAATGCTGGAAGAACTAGATGATAAGGTGGAAATATTCATCGGCGTGCCGATTAGTCACCTCAATATGATGGACGCTAATCTAATTGTGCATGAAATTATCGGCGAGAGTTTTGCAAATCGTCTCGATAAGGTCGTGATCTCCCTGGTAAAACAGTCTCAGGTTTCAAAAGGTGTAATAGAAGCGGGTTTAGACAAGGTGCAAGTAGACTCCGCAAAAAAGGAACATAAAAGCCTCAGTGGCCGCCCCGTGATCAATTTTGCCGAGTCCCATGGACTGGACCTGCTTTCCGGCCTTCTCTAAACGCTATTCTGGCAATCTGACGACCTGTAGATCAGGACGGTCAGGCAAGTCTTCGAGCTTTTCCATAAAATCACACTGGCTACAACCTCGGTGCGTCTCAGTACCCTCGGTAATCACAAAGACCTTGTCTTCTGCACCACAACCGGGACAGATCGCCCCGGCAATAAAGCGCTTTTGTCCCACCTAGATGATCCCATCTTGCTTTAGCAATGCTTCAATCTGAGGCTCTCGACCCCGAAATTGTACAAATAGATCCATTGCATCCAGACTTCCGCCCTGCTCCAGTACAGTCGCAAGAAATTTCTCACCGGTTTGCCGATTAAATATCCCGTCTTCTTTAAATCGAGCAAAAGCATCCGCCGAGAGAACTTCTGCCCATTTATAGCTGTAGTAGCCAGCGGCGTAGCCACCACCAAACACATGGGAAAAGCCGTTTTGAAATCGATTCGACGCTGGTGCAGAAATGACCGCCACTTCCTGACGAACCTCATCAAGAATTTTCTGGACCTGACCCGTTTGGCTCGGGTCATACTCGACGTGTAACCTGAAATCGAACAACGCAAATTCGAGCTGCCTTGCGGTGATCATGCCTGCGGAATAAGTTTTTGCCGCCAACATCTTTTCCAACAGGTCAGATGGGAGGCTCTCGCCGCTCTCAAAGTGACCCGAGATGACTTGCAATGCCTCCGGCTCCCAGCACCAATTTTCCATAAACTGGCTCGGTAGCTCAACAGCATCCCAGGACACACCGTTAATTCCCGACACACTGCCGCAGGTGATCTTTGTCATCATGTGATGCAAGCCATGTCCAAATTCATGAAACAAGGTCACAACTTCATCGTGAGTTAACAGAGCTGGCTGGTCGCCCATTGGGGGCGTGAAGTTGCAGGTGAGATACGCAACGGGAAGCTGCAGCTCACCGGAGGAGGTTAGTCGTCTGACCCTGCAGTCATCCATCCAGGCCCCACCTTGTTTGTGCTCTCGCGCATATAGGTCTAAATAGAAACGCGCAACAAGTCGCCCCTCTTTCATAATGTTGTATGTCTTCACATCGCTATGCCAGGTACTAATTTCTTCGGTAGCACTTATCTCAATGTCATACAGCCGCCTAACGACTTCGAACATGCCGTTGATAACATGGGGAGCAGGAAAGTATGGCTTTAGCTCTTCCTCTGAAATACTAAACTTATGCTCTTTTAGCTTCTCAGAATAAAAGCTTGTATCCCAGGCGTTCACTTCAACAGCAGAAAACTTTTCTAATGCAAACTGGCAAAGCTCTGCAAATTCCGCTTCAGCCGCTGGTTTGGATTTTGCACTTAGCTCCCGGAGAAAGCTGAGCACCTGCTCGGAATCCTTCGCCATTTTGGGTGCAAGAGAAACGCCTGAGTAATTTTCAAAACCTAACAATCTGGCCAATTCCTGCCGAAGCGTTAGTATCTCTTCGATAATTTCTGTGTTATCCCACTGGCCAGCATTGGGGCCTTGGTCTGACGCTCGAGTGGTAAATGCTTCATAGAACTCTCGCCTGAGGTTTGAATCTTCAGCATAGGTCACCACTGGCATATAGCTTGGAAAATCGAGTGTAAAAAGAAAGCCAGTAAGTTCTTTCTTCTCAGCTAACTGACGAGCCTGGTCAAGCGCGCTATCGGGCAACCCTTTTAGTTCCTCGACATTTTCAATGTGCTTCTGCCAGGCCATTGTTGCATCAAGCACGTTGTCACTAAACTGACTAGATAAGGTAGAAAGTCTGGAAGAGATTTCAGCAAAACGCTTTTTTTCTTTCTCAGGAAGATCAATACCCGACAGCTTGAAGTCCCGTAGTGCATTTTCTATTGTCTTCTTCTGCGGTTGCTCCAAATTGCCGAACTCAGGACCGTTGTAGATTGATTCATAGGCCTTGAATAGTTCTGCTTTTTGTCCCATTTCGGTGTGATATGCCGAAAGCTTTGGAAGCGCATCGTTGTATGCATCCCTTAACTCCGGAGTGTTAACAACCGAATTCATATGGCTGACCGGAGAGAATGCTTGTTGCAAGCGATCATCCAATTCTTCTAGGGGTGTAATTAGGGTTTCCCAGGTAAAGTCATCCTGGGTGAGCAGCGCCTCAACCCTGGCCCGATTCTCCGCCAGAATTTCATCAATGGCAGGCATGACATGCTCGGCCTTAATCAAATCGAAAGGAGGTAGCTCGTGCTTTTCCAATAAGGGATTGGTCATGCTTTTTTCCAGGGTTTAATTTGAGTTAGTTTGTTGCTGCCGGCGCATTCGATTTAACACGCTTTGGCCATCGACGTTAACTTCATACCAAAGCTCAAAAGCCCTGGCAGCTTGTTCAACCAGCATGCCAAGACCATCGGCTCGCTGGTTAGCTGGTAGATCCTCACACCACTTTAAGAACTCTGTGCGTTTACCATAGATCATATCGTAACAGCAGGTATCTTGATTCATTAGTGTTTTTGAAAGGGCAATCGCCTCACTGGCATTGGATAACCCAGCAGAACTGCCGCTTACAATTAGATCGAAGCTCCCCGACAGTTCCGTTAAGGGAGAAGCGCTAACCCTTTTGTCTTTTAACTTTGTTGCTAGCGCTTGTGCTTTTGACGCCGTGCGATTCGCAATCACAATTGAGTGTGGTTCAGCGGCAAGGAGGCTCGCCAATACACCCTGAACAGCACCCCCAGCACCCAGGATTAAAATGGTCTGCCCTTTAATCCGCCAACCCAGGTTGGATTGCAGATCCCTTGTCAGGCCAGCGCCATCTGTATTGAACCCTTTCAGTTCCCCGCTGGGCTGGCGCACAATGGTATTCACCGCCCCGGCCTGGACCGCACCCTCGGAGAGGGTATCAACATATTCAAAGGCGTCGCCCTTAAATGGCACGGTTATATTGATGCCCATTCCGCCCTCGTCAAAAAAGCGACCGGCCGTTTCAGAAAACTGCCCAAGAGGCACCAATACTCTTTCGTAGCTCATATCAATGCCAGCGGCATCGGCAAACATTTGATGAATTTTGGGTGACAAACTATGGTTGATCGGGTTCCCAAAAACCGCAAGTCGATCGGTCATAGATCCCCCCTGCGTACAATGTTCGCACCACGCAGATCGCGAATTTCACTAGGGCCGTTCTGACCTCCCAGGTTGCCTGGCACCACATAATCAAGTTGATCTGCAAAGTATTGTTTTAATCGCAATCTATTAAGTGCAGGGGGCTTCCCGGTAACGTTGGCTGAAGTCGAAACAATTGGCCGGCCGAGCTCAGAGCATATGTTTTGAATCACTGGATGAGCGGAAACTCGAATGGCAACGGTACTATGCTCCCCTGATATCCATACCGGCGTGGCTTTTGAAAGTGGCAGTAGATAGGTGATTGGACCGGGCCAGGCCTTATCAAGCTCCTCAATTTCGGTCGGCGCAAGCCTCTCTATATAGGGCAACACCTGGTCGATACTAGAGGCTACCATTATGAGGCCTTTTTGCCAGGGCCGGGCTTTTAATGAAAGGAGTCGCGCTACTGCCTGCTGATCTTCCGGCACACAACCGAGCCCCCAGACACCTTCCGTAGGGTATCCAATGACAGCTCCCTGCCTTAACAGGCCCGCAATAAGCCGGTAGCGCCAGCCCTGATGTTTCACCTAGATATTCAAATCTTTATTTTTGTCTCTAACGGCCTGGGCACTTTCTTCTCGCTCGGCAATTAATCGGGCTTTCAGTTCAGGGTCAGAGGTACCCATAATTTGGGCCGCGAGATAACCTGCATTTTTTGCCCCAGCTTTACCAATCGCGACGGTAGCAACAGGAATTCCACCGGGCATTTGAGCTGTTGAAAGTAAGGCATCAAAGCCCTGTAAGGGTCCAGAATCAATCGGCACACCAATCACCGGCGTCAAGGTGTGAGCGGCAACCGCTCCGGCTAAATGGGCCGCCATACCTGCACCGCATATAAAGGCTGCAACACCTCTTTTATCCGCATCAATGACAAATGATTGTGTATCCGCTGGTGTTCTGTGAGCACTTGTCACTCGGACCTCATACTTGATCTCAAATTTCTTGAGAATATCAACCGCTGCCTGCATCACAGGTAGATCTGAATCAGAACCCATTAGGATTGCGACAAAACCTGCCATAGTCTTCACCTCCAATCAAAGGGGACGCAAATTACAGCAGTCCTAACCGCCTTTCAAGCTAGCTTTCGTAACATGTAACCATCAGCCCCCGATTCAATTTCACCCTTTACTTCCAGGCTTATGAGAACCGCCATAAGCTCAGCCACGGCAAGATTCGTTTCCTCCACAATTCTGTCCCCATGCCGGGGTCCTTCGGTCAGTACTTTAAGCACAAGCTGCTCACTCTTACTTAAGGCGGGTCTATCTGGATGCCGTCTAACACTAAAGTCATGGAACTCCTCAACAATATCCAAAACCGAAGTCGCAAGGGTCGCCCCCTGCCGAATAAGCTGATGACACCCTTCGCTCTGACGGGATCGAATTGATCCTGGTATCGCAAACACTTCCCGACCCTGCTCCATGGCTAATCGAGCTGAAATCAAAGAACCACTTTTTAGCGCCGCCTCTATTACAATCGTTGCCCGGGACAAACCCGTTACAATTCTGTTTCGTTGTGGAAAATGTCGGGCATGGGCTGGGAATCCGGTTGGATATTCAGTCAGCAGACATCCACGCTCGAGGATGTTGAACGCCAGTCGCTCGTGGGAGCGAGGATAGATAGAGTCAGCTCCACAACCTTGAACCGCAATGGTCTTACCCTGAGCTTCTAACGTGCCGCGATGTGCTGCGGCATCAATGCCCGTCGCCATTCCGCTGGTGATGGTGAATCCCACCTCAGCCAGTTGGCTCGCGAACTGTCTGGCATTTGAGACTCCCGTAGGTGTCGGTTTCCGGCTGCCAACAATGGCAATTTGATCCTCATTTATTAGATCAAGGTTGCCCCAGACAAAAAGCATATACGGGGGATCCGATAGAGTCCTGAGTTTTACCGGATAGCGAGTATCTTGCTGGCTCAAAATATGATGGGAAGGGTCCGTAGCCCAGGAAGAATCAGCCTCTACAGCTTTGTGGTGATTTCCGGTACGGGACGTCGTCAGTAGAGATTTTGCAATGGCCGGAGCGACGGGCGTGAGTTTGGGGTCAAATTCCGACAGAACCAACTCGGCGTTACCGTATTTCTGCACCAGTTTTTGCGCAAGGCCCGGGTGACCGGCCGTTAATCGATGAAGACTAAGTTGTGCGAACATGGTCGCAGATTAAATCACCGCGACCTCATTCTAGATAAGCGACTGGCCTTATTTCGGATCAGCTAGAAGCTATGGGTTTTGTACGTTATCACCTACTCGGAGGGGCTCTTCTGTTTCCAGCACGAGACCGTAGGACATCTTTTCGAAACTACGGAAGACCATCAGTAAACCGGCACGTTCAGGCGGTAGCTGAACCCGTTCTTTTCGAATTCGATCTCGTACAACCTTGCCACTTTTGTATATGGCAAGAATATCGCCAACGGTGAGACCATCTGCCTCGCCTCGATTGATCGCAACAACATCATTTCGACCAACTTGAGTGACGCCTCCCAGTACCGTCATGATTACACCGTTTATCTGGGTACCCGGTGCAGCGGGATAAAAGGTGGATTCAACCCGACGCTCTTCTGTGGGCAACAGCCTGTCACCAATTCGAACGTCTTCCTTCACCGCCGAGAGGCTCAAGGTATAGACATCATCGTCTCTGGCTTCAACAAGGGCAGTACCGACTTCCCGTGCCTCAAACCCAAGTACTTCACGGGTCTCAGGGTCTTGATAAACTTCGCCCTGGCGGAAGATACCGTATACATTTGTTCCCGGCGTCCAGTTGGTACCCCGTGCGTAGAATTCGTCTCCTGGTCCAAAAATGAGCCGATCTGAGTTACCCGCTAGAACGTAGGGCGCAAGTTCCAAAGTGTCCTGTTCAACAATTCTTCCGGTGGTTAACAAACTGGCAATTGCATCTAGCGGGATCGCAGGGATCGCACTGCTTAATGGGCTGGTGCGAACTTTGGGTCTGACCTTAACGTTCCGATCTCCCGCGGCAACGGGTTGGCTTGGACTAAGCTTAATGGTGCGAGATTCTACTCCCCGGTCGACGGTGAGCTGCGGCTGGCCATCTACATAGACGAGGGTAATCCTGTCCCCAGGATAAATAAGGTGCGGGTTTTCAATATCTGGATTAATCTGCCAAATTTCCGGCCATAACCACGCATCGGTCAAAAACATCGAGGCAATATCCCAAAGGGTATCGCCATTTTGCACGGTATAACGCTCGGGATGATCGGGTCGCAGAATACTGTCGGCAGCCAATGTGGTGCTTGTAAGAGCTAAACTCAACAGTAGCGCGAGAAGAGTTGTCTTCATGGGGCGAATCCCTGCGTTAAAAAGAGTACAATTGCGCCGTCGCGGAAAGGGCTCTTTTCGTCAATTTATTCAACATGATCATCATCTTAGCAGCACAAGTTGCTCTATTACTAGAGGTATTAGGCAAAACCATATGGCCTTATTAGACATTTTGGAATTCCCGGACCCCCGTCTCCGGACCAAAGCCAAACCCATTGGCGACGTGACCGGTAAAATCGCAAAACTCAGCGATGATATGCTGGAAACCATGTACGCCGCACCCGGCATCGGATTGGCGGCGAGTCAGGTTAATGTACACCAGAGACTGCTGGTTCTGGATGTATCAGACGACAAACGGAGCCCGATGGTCTTTATTAATCCCGAGATTATCCTGTCCGAGGGGGAAATTCAGTCCGATGAAGGCTGCTTATCAATTCCTGGATTTTACGAGCCCGTGGTTCGTTTCGAAAAAATTCAGGTTAAAGCGCTTGATCGAGAGGGAAGTGAATTTGTCGTTGATGCTGATGACCTTTTGGCAATCTGCATCCAACACGAAATGGACCATCTTGAGGGCAAATTGTTTGTCGATTATCTTTCTAGCACCAAACGACAACTAATCCGCAAACGCCTACTTAAGCAGCAAAAGCTTAAGGCCCAGGACTAGCTTGAATATCCTCTTTGCAGGTACGCCAGAGTTTGCTGCTCAACATCTGGCGGGGCTTCTCGCCGCAGGCATCTCTATTAAGGCTGTGATCACCCAGCCGGACAAACCCGGCAAGAGGGGCAAGAAGCTTATGCCTAGCCCAGTAAAAACTCTGGCAGAAACCCATAGTTTGCCGGTTATTCAGCCCGATAAAGTAGCCTGCTCTGACCTCCGCAAATTTGAACCTGATCTTTTAATTGTCGTCGCCTACGGACAGATATTAAGACAGGACTTACTGGATCTACCTACATTTGGTTGCATTAATGTCCACGGTTCTTTGTTACCACGTTGGCGAGGGGCAGCGCCGATCCAGCGAGCAATTGAAGCTGGAGACCCAGAAACTGGCATCTGCATTATGCAGATGGATGCTGGTCTAGACACCGGTCCAGTTCTGCATCGTGCATCGACGCCTATTCACATTAGCGATACATCCGCGAGCATTTCAGATCGACTCTCGGTACTTGGCATTAAGGCCCTTGTTGATGTCCTTCCTCAGATCTCGAAAAACCAGCTCGCGCTGATGCCCCAACCGGAAGAGGGGGCGACCTACGCAAAGAAGATTAAAAAGCAGGAAGCAAAAATCAATTGGACGGATTCTGGACCCAACATTGTCAGAAAGGTGCACGCCTTTAATCCGGATCCTGTCTGCTACTCAGAATGTGTCTATCGTGATAAGAACGTAGACAAAAGTATCCGTGTAAAACTGTACCAATGTGAAGCCATAGACCAGGAACACAACGCCAACCCCGGCAGCATTCTAGAGGTTACAGTGCACGGAGTGATTGTCGCAGCCGGTGTGGGGGCAGTATTGATCAAACAATTACAACTGCCCCTCGGTAAAGGCAGCATTTTAAATGGCCGAGATGTACAAAATTCACGAACAGACATTTTTTATGTCGGCGCCAGCCTGCTATGAAAATCTCTAGCATAAGGCGCGAATAACAGATGCAGGAATATGTCTCCGCAGTCAAAATTCTACTGAAGGTAGCCGAGGGCCGAAGCCTTGATCAGGCTATTGGCACCCATGATTCACCCCTAAGCAGGCAAATTGCCTACGGCGTGCTCAGAAACTATTACTCTCTTAGTGCCTGTCTAGAACAGCTGGTCAGCAAACCGCTTGCATCAAAACATCAGGACGTTGAGCTGCTCATTCTAGCAGGCATCTATAGTATCGACGCGCTCAATCGTCCTGCCCACGCGAGTGTAAATTTTGCCGTTGAAGCGACGATTGGTCTAAAAAAGTCCTGGGCAAAGAAACTCACTAACGGCGTGTTAAGAAACTATCAACGCCGCAAACCAGCACTAGAGTTAGAAATGAGCACTGATCGGGAAGCCATCACTAATCATCCGACCTGGCTTGTCGATCGAATCGACGAGGCTTACCCCGACCATTCAACTCAGATTATGCAAGCAAACCAGGTCGAGCCGCCAATGACGTTGCGGGTAAACCTGCTGCAAATCAGCCGGGAAAACTACCTGGAAACACTGGAACAAGCAGGCATAGAAGCAACAGCTGGACTTTTAGCAGCCACCAGCATCTACCTGAAAACCCCAAGATCCGTGGATAAACTACCGGGATTTGCCGATGGTCTTGCAAGCGTACAGGACGAGGCTAGTCAGATGATTCCTAAATTCCTCAACACGGAGACAGGACATCGAGTTCTGGATGCCTGCGCCGCGCCAGGGGGCAAAACCTGCGCAATACTAGAACAACAAAAAGGCATTCATCTGACTGCATTGGATATCGGCGCAAAACGAACCGCGGTCATAGAGGAAAACCTCAAACGCCTAAAACTCGAGTGTGAGGTCGTGACCCAGGACCTGCTACAGCATCAACCCGATGAATTGTACGATCGAATCCTGCTCGATGTACCTTGCTCGGCAACCGGTATCATCCGTCGTCACCCGGACATTAAGTTGCTGCGTCTGGATACAGATATTGATAAGCTTTCCACCACACAAGAAGAATTGTTAGCAAAGGCCTGGTCATTGCTCTGCATAAACGGAGAACTTCTCTATTCCACCTGTTCAATTCTGCCCGATGAAAATCAGGCAATTGTGGCTCGATTCCTCAAATCCCAACCCGATGCGAGACTCTTACCCGTGAATTGTAGTACCGGTATCGCGAGCCCCGAGGGATTACAGCTCCTCCCAACCACCGGTGGAAGCGATGGATTCTTCTTCTCCCGACTACAGAAATATAAGCCATGAAAATCATCATCCTTGGTGCTGGAGAAGTGGGCGGAAACCTGGCCCAGAACCTAACTAAGGAAGCCAGCGATATCACCGTTGTCGATAGCGATGCGGACCGATTACGAGAACTGCAGGACCGCTTCGATATTCGAACAGTCCGGGGTATGGCCTCTCATCCCGACGTTTTACGACAAGCTGGTGCCGAAGACGCAGACCTGCTGATCGCCGTCACCAATAGTGATGAAGTCAATATGGTTGCCTGTCAGGTTGCCTATTCCGTTTTCCATACACCAACCAAAATCGCTCGTATTCGGTCTACCGGGTACCTGGAGCACGCCAGTATTTTTCGCAACGAGGCCATGCCCGTCGACTTTATTGTCAACCCAGAAAAGATTGTGACCGATGACATTCAACGTCTGATCGATAACCCCGGCGCACTTCAAGTCATGGATTTTGCGTCTGGACAGGTTCAGCTAGTCGGCATTAAGGCCTATTACGGCGGACCACTAGTGGACCAGGAACTTAAGTATCTACGTCAACACATGCCAACCATTGACACTCGAGTTGCCGCAATTTTTCGCCAAAACCGACCGATCATGCCCGAGGGAGACACGGTTATCGAAGCGGATGACGAGGTGTTTTTTATCGCTGCAGCCAATGACATTCAGGCTGTCATGAGTGAAATGCGAAGGACCGAACGACCAAACCGGCGGGTGATCATTGCTGGCGGTGGGCATATTGGTCAGGGGCTAGCACGAGCTTTAGAGCACAAATATGGTGTTCGTGTCATTGAGCGGAGTCGACAGCGCTGTTACGAACTATCGGAAACCCTGGACCGGGCAATTGTGTTAGCCGGTGATGCGTCGGATCGTGAGTTATTACTTGAAGAAAATATTGAAGAGACCGATGTGTTCTGCGCTGTCACGAATGATGATGAAGCCAATATCATGTCGTCAATGCTCGCGAAGAGTCTCGGTGCGAAGAAGGTCATCACCTTAATCAATAATCCGGCCTACGTTGACTTGATTGAAGGCAGTGACATTGATATAGCAATTTCTCCCCAACAGGCAACACTTGGATCAATCCTCACCCATATCCGTCGCGGTGACGTGGTCAGAGTACATTCACTACGCCGTGGAGCAGCCGAGGCAATGGAAGCAATTGCCCATGGCGATAGTCGCAATTCAAAGGTGGTAGGGCGTCAACTACAGGAAATAGATTTGCCGAGGGGCACAACAATCGGCGCCATTGTGCGTGGCCACGATGTAATCATTGCCCACGATGACATTGTTGTTGAAGCCGATGATCACCTTATTCTGTTTATGGTTGATAAAAGCCTGGTTTCAGATGTTGAGAAACTATTCCAAGCCCCCTTTAGTTTTTTCTAGCCGATGCATCTGCAAATCGCCCTAAAAGTTCTCGGCATTCTGCTCATGCTGTTCAGCATCACAATGTTGCCGCCAATTATCGTTTCCCTCATTTATGAGGACGGTGCCTTCATCGCCTTTGCAGATACGTTTGTATTCACACTAATTGTCGGGTTCATGCTGTGGCTTACGTTTATGCGACAAAAAGCAGAGATGCGAATTAAGGACGGCTTTTTGATCACCACAATGTTCTATCTGATACTCGGTGTGGTGGGAGCAATTCCACTGATACAGGATTCCGGTATCGGTTTATCCTGGCCAAACGCACTGTTCGAATCTTTTTCGGGATTAACCACAACAGGCGCAACTGTTCTTGTGCAAATCGATACGCTCCCCGAATCCATTTTATTTTATCGCCAACAACTTCAATGGTTCGGTGGCATGGGTATCATCGTGCTTGCTGTTGCAATACTTCCGATGTTGGGCATCGGTGGCATGCAACTATATCGGGCTGAAACTCCCGGTCCGGTAAAAGATTCAAAACTAACCCCCAGGATCAAACAAACCGCCCTCGCACTTTGGTCGATTTATTTAGGCCTAACTCTGATTTGCGCTCTCGCATACTGGGCGGCTGGAATGACTTTATTTGATGCGATCTGTCACAGCTTTTCTACCGTCGCCATTGGCGGCTTCTCCACCCATGATGCAAGTATCGGCTACTTTGACTCGGCTTTGATCGAGTCCATCGCCATCTTTTTTATGGTCCTTGCCGGAATGAATTTTGGGCTACATTTTTTTGCCTTCAGAGAACGCACCGTTGGCCATTATCTGAGAGATGACGAGGTTAAGTTCTACCTCGCCATTTTGATTGCGACCACCTTTGTCGTGTCTCTGGTGCTTTATCAATCGGCAGAATACCCCGGTTTCCAAGCCCTTCGGTACGGCGCGTTTCAAGTTGTGTCTGTATTTACGACAACGGGTTTTGTGACCGCAGACTTCAGTGCCTGGCCGAGTATGTTGCCGTATCTAATTTTCTTCGGCGCATTCACTGGCGCCTGTGCAGGTTCAACCGGCGGCGGCATGAAAGTGATGAGGGTCATGTTGATTTGCAAGCAAGGCCTGCGGGAAATCCATAGACTGATTCATCCCAATGCAATTTTCCCTATCAAGATGAATAAGCGACCGGTTTCCAACAGAATCGTTGAGGCGGTATGGGGGTTTTTCTCCGTCTACGTCATTGTTTTTTTGTTTATGCTGCTGGCAATGATTGCAACGGGTCTCGACTTTCTAAGTGCATTTTCTGCCGTTGCGGCGTCAATTAATAATCTCGGTCCAGGACTCGGACAGGTGGCATATCACTTTGCTGATATGACGGATATCGCAAAAATTATTTTGTGTTTCGCCATGATACTCGGCCGACTAGAAATCTTTACGCTGTTGGTCCTGTTTACTCCCATGTTCTGGAGAAAGTAGTTCTGGAGGAAATAGTTCTGGAAAAAGTAGTTCTGGAGAAAATGGTTTAGTGAAAGTAGGTCGGGAAAAGCGGATCTCTTTCAAAAAAGTCACTGTAAGATATAGATCTTAAGAGTTCAATTTTACTGATGGAATGACTCCGGTTGACCATCAAACTTATATATCTTCTTCTCGCCCGCCGGCCGTTCTCTGAATCGCTTGTACTCCCATTGGTATTGTACAAGTTGAGTTCGAATACTTTTCTCCATTGAATAGTTCAAGCCAGATAGAGACTGAGCAATATCGTCAGCATAGATATCTTCCTCAACCGGATCGAAACGAATATTAAACTTTCCAGCGTCTCGATAAACAATACAAACGATCGCCGTTGCCTGGGTCTTTTTTAACATCCGCGGGACCAATCGATCGGTCAGGGCCTGATGACCAAAAAAGGGGGCATAGTCTCCGCTCGCAGGCACTTGGTCTGGCAATACCGTCACGACCTTACCCTCGCTCAATTCGCGATATAAAGTTGCCAGGCCTTTTCTGTTTGTCGGCACCAGATTATCGCCCCGAACCTTTTCCATCAGCGGCTTTAACCAATCCTGACGCGGTGGGTGATACAGAGCAGTCATATGGCCTTTGGTCGCAAAATAGACGTTGAACATTTCCCAGTTACCAAGGTGAGGGAGCACAATCAGGGTGCCTTTATCTGAAGTAATCGCGTCATCCAAAAGCTCTTCATTTTCAATACGACCAATCCAGCCCACGGTTCTAGTTGGATCACTTAACCACACCGCCGGTGTTTCTAAGACCGTCATGCCGGTATGACGCATGGAGCGAAGGGCAAATGATTCGATTTCCCGGGGAGAAAGTTCCGGCAAACACAGCCTCAGGTTAGCTTTTGTCACCAGAGCACCACGACTCCCAAGATAGTAGTTTGCACTCCCCAGGCATCGCCCCATCCACTGGCTAAAAGCGAGAGGCAACATTGCTTGTAGGTGGAGAAGTAGGCGCAGAAATCCAGTCACAGGGGTCCCTTGCAGGCCTTGTGACGCGGACAGGTCACAAGATGGTCATTCACCATACCCGTGGCTTGCATAAATGCGTAACAAATTGTTGAGCCCACGAAGTTAAATCCCGCCTTTTTTAGGGTTTTGGCCATAAGATCGCTGGTGGCTGTAGTCGCCGGCACTTCTGCCAAGCTGCTAAAGGTATTTTGGATCGGCGAACCGTCCACAAATTGCCACAGATACTCATCGAAGGAGCTCGTTGATTGAATCTCGAGAAACCGCTGTGCATTATTGATTGCGCTATCAATTTTCAAGCGATTACGAATAATACCTTCGTTGTTAAGCAACTTGTTTTTCTCTCGTTTTCCAAAGGATGCCATTTTTTCGGCATCAAAGTCCCAAAACGCGTGACGATAGTTCTCTCGCTTCCGTAACACGGTGATCCAGCTTAACCCCGCCTGGGCGCCCTCAAGAATAAGAAACTCAAACAACTTTCGGTCGTCGTGGAGAGGTACACCCCATTCCTCATCGTGATAGCTTTCATAAAGCTCGTCACCAAGACACCAACCACAACGTTCTTGCTCCAGCTTCGCCAATCCAGCCTCCTTTCCTAAAAGCTTAATGTATACTTACGCACTTTTTCGCCGGGAGCAAAGTCTCGAATGGGCAGTCAAACATTTCAGGACCTTATTCTGACACTCCAGAAGTTCTGGGCTGATCAGGGGTGCGTGCTGATGCAACCTTACGACCTTGAGGTCGGTGCTGGGACATTTCATCCAGCAACATTTCTTCGTTCTATTGGTCCAGAATCCTGGCGCAGTGCTTATGTCCAGCCCTGCCGCCGTCCAACCGATGGTCGATACGGCGAAAACCCCAATCGATATCAGTACTACTATCAATTTCAGGTGGTGATGAAGCCGTCCCCGGACAATATTCAGGAATTATATCTGGAATCCCTTCGAACACTGGGAATAGATCCACTAGAACATGATATTCGTTTTGTGGAGGACAACTGGGAGTCACCTACCCTTGGGGCCTGGGGTCTAGGTTGGGAAGTCTGGATGGACGGCATGGAAATCACCCAATTCACCTATTTCCAACAGGTAGGTGGACTTGAATGCTATCCCGTAACCGGCGAAATTACCTATGGCTTAGAGCGTCTAGCGCTTTACCTACAGGGGGTTGACGACTTTAAGCAGCTTGTTTGGAGTAAAACTGGCAATCAATCCGTGACCTATGCTGATGTCTTTCATCAGTATGAAGTCGAGATGTCTGCCTATAATTTTGACCATTCGAATGTAGACGCACTATTTGCTCAGTTCGATTTTTGTGAGGCAGAAACCAATCGCCTATTGGAAGTCGGAATTCCACTTGCTGCCTACGAATTTGTTATTAAGGCCTCCCACGCATTTAACCTCTTGGATGCCCGCCACGCGATCTCTGTCACCGAGCGTCAACGCTTTATTTTACGCGTTCGTACACTGTCCCGTGGGGTCGCAAAAGCCTATCTGGAATCGAGACAAGAATTGGGCTTCCCGCTCGCTGAGGAAAAAACTCGAATCACCTATTTGAAGGAGGTCACGGGTGACAAGTAAATCAAAACAGGACCTTCTGGTAGAACTTGGTACTGAGGAACTGCCGCCAAAAAACTTACGTGCAATGATCGAAAGTTTTGAATCTAACTTTTCTGCCGCCCTACAGGAGGCGCAATTCGAGTTTGATTCCCTGGAGTCCTTCGCAACACCAAGGCGTCTGGCACTAAAAGTTAACGGACTTTCCGCTTTTCAGCCGCCACAAAAGCTAGAAAAACGTGGGCCATCCCTGAAAGCCGCGCTAGATTCTGAAGGTGAGCCAACTAAAGCCGCAAAGGGATTTATGTCCTCCTGTGGCATCACAGAGCTTTCCCAACTAGAGCAGGTTGAGACCGAAAAAGGCACCTGGTTGGTTTACCGGGAGGAAAAGGACGGTTCAAGTTTAGAGTCTATGATCCAAAAACTGCTAGAGAAATCCCTCGCGAACCTGCCTATAGAACGCCGGATGCGATGGGGCGATACCCGGGTAGAGTTTGTTCGCCCGGTTCACTGGTTGGTTTTGCTGTTTGGCGATCAGGTACTAGGGGCAAACCTTTTTGGCATAGCATCCGGTCGAGGTAGCCGGGGCCATCGTTTTATGTCCTCCGGCGAAATCACAATTGATAGCCCAGACAAATATAAAGCGGCCATGTCCAAAGCCCATGTTGTTGCGAACTTTGATGAGCGTCGAGATTTAATTTCCCAGCAATTACAGCAGATTGCAGCGGCACAAAAAGCAAAGGTCGAGATAGATGAGGCGCTGCTTGATGAGGTCACAGCTTTGGTTGAATGGCCAGTCGCTTTGATGGGGCAATTTGATCCTGAGTTTTTAGCAGTTCCCGAAGAAGCATTAATTTCTGCGATGAAGGAACACCAACGCTACTTCCACATGACAGATCAAGGTGGAAAAATGTTACCTCGATTTGTCACCATCTCTAATATAGAAAGTAAAAATCCGGAGACAGTGGTTCGCGGCAATGAGCGGGTCATTTTACCCAGGTTGACTGACGCTCGATTTTTCTTCGAACAGGACAAAAAGCATAGTTTAGAGTCAAAGTTGGAACGGCTTGGAAACGTCGTATTTCAAGCGGAGCTCGGCAGTTATCGTGATAAAACCGAGCGAGTAGAAAAACTAGCACGAGCAATAGCCAACACCATCGGTGCTGATCCAGATGCAGCAGCAAAGGCTGCACGATTATGTAAGTCGGACCTTGTCAGCGATATGGTGAATGAGTTTCCAGATCTTCAAGGTCTAATGGGAGGCTACTATGCCATCCATGAAGGAGAGTCTGAGACTGTTGCGACGGCAATTTCTGAACACTACAAACCGACCTCATCAGGGGGCGACTTACCAAAGTCGTTAGTCTCAATGAGCGTGGCCATTGCCGATAAGTTAGACACACTAGTTGGAATGTTTGGTATCAACCAGCCTCCGACTGGGTCTAAGGATCCCTTTGCGCTTCGCCGCCAAACGATCGGTATTATTCGCATGTGTGTTGAAGGAAAACTCAATCTCAATTTGCATCATCTGATATCAGAAGCTATTGCCATCCATAACAAGCCATTCGAGTCTGCTCCCATTATTGGCTACCTGACTGAACGGTTGAAAAGTTGGTACCAGGATCAGGGCATCAGATTTGATTCGGTAGATGCTGCAACCCAGGCTGAAAATTGGCAAGCAGACCTGTTCGCTACCAACAATACAATTAAGGCGCTTGAGTCATTCCGTGACTCGGATGGTGCTGATGCGCTTATTGCCGCGAATAAACGAGTTGCCAACATTTTGAAGAAGCTAGAGGACTCAGCCGATAATTCCGTTGATACAGCTCTTTTTCAAGAGCCGGCTGAACATGATCTGTTTTCCGCAATTGAATCAGCAGAACAGGAGCTCAGTTCACTCAGTGCAGATTCAAAACGACTGTCCGTACTTGGGGGTTTAAGGAATGTGGTTGATGTCTATTTTGATCAGGTTATGGTGATGGCAGACAACAAGGCTTTACGGGACAATCGAATTGCAACGCTGACCAGGATGCGATCACTTTTCCTGCGGGTTGCAGATATCTCATTGCTTCAACAATAGATGCCAAGATGTAAAGGACCAGGCATTGTTGTCCTAGATCGAGATGGTGTAATCAATGTCGATTCAGCGGACTACATTAAATCTGCTGATGAATGGATACCCCTGCCCGGTAGCATTTCAGCAATCGCAAACCTTTGCGCAAAAGGCTACCAAATCTATCTTGCAACTAACCAGGCCGGTTTAGCGAGGGGACTATTTGATTTGCCTGCCCTGCAGGAAATGCATAGCAAGCTGAAAAAACTAGTTGAAGAAGAGGGCGGGTCAATCGCCGGCATTTTCTTCTGCCCTCATCACCCAAATGATGCCTGCGACTGTCGAAAACCGAAACCGGGTTTATTGAGGCAAATTGAACATGCAGCCAGTACGTCTTTAATCGGGCAACCCTTTGTCGGAGACTCACTCAAAGACATACAAGCAGCATCGGCAATCGGCGCAAGACCCATACTTGTACGTACCGGAAATGGCCGGACAACCGAAGCTGAGTTGCTCGACTCAACTATTGAGATCTTTGACGACCTCAGCAGTTTTGCCGAGCATATACCCTCGATCTAAACGTCAAGATTTGCAACTGAAAGTGCATTCTCCACAATAAAGTTTTTCCGTGGTTCCACGTTATCTCCCATCAATGTATTAAACATATGATCGGCAGCAATGGCGTCTTCAATGGTTACCCGGAGCATAGTGCGTTGTCTTGGATCCATGGTTGTTGACCAGAGTTGATCTGGATTCATTTCGCCGAGACCTTTGTAGCGCTGTCTTGAATGTCCTCGAAGTGCTTCCTTCTGCAGCCACTCTAAAGCTTCCTCAAAATTGTCAATCGGCTCAGACTTCTCACCCTTTTCAATGACGCCGTCTGCTTCAACTAATTTGGACACGTGCTCTCCATAACGAGAGAACATGAGGTAATCCGCTGACAGGATAAAATCCCTGGTTAGAACATAGTCTCTTTTGACGCCGTGATTGATAACGCTGAACTGTGGGCAGAATATGTGCCGTTCAGGATCTTCTATAACATCAAACTGATACTGTTGCTGAGATGTATGGCTATCGGCCATTGCGGCTTCAAGCCCGGTGAGCCATTCTTCAACCTGCAGCCTATCGTTAAGCATTTCAGCGTTAAGCTGGTTCAGATAGACAATTTTGGTCATGACTTCAGCAGGAAAGATCCGCTTCAATTTGTCAATTCGGTTATGAACTTGATAGTAATCTTCAGCCAGGCCCCGGAGTTCGTCACCGGATATTGGGTCTGCACCAATACTCGGAATTAGTCGTGCATCTTCCAGGGCAACTTCGAGAATATAACTAGTGAGTTCAGCCTCATCCTTTATGTAACGCTCGCTCTTGCCTCGCTTCATTTTGTAAAGTGGAGGTTGCGCAATCAAGACGTGACCCCGCTCTATAAGTTCGGGCATATGTCTAAAGAAAAACGTTAAGAGTAAGGTTTTGATGTGAGCGCCGTCGACGTCAGCGTCAGTCATGATAATGATACTGTGGTAGCGTAGTTTGTCAGGGTCGAACTCGTCTCGTCCAATCCCACATCCCAGAGCTGTAATAAGCGTGCCCACTTCCTGGGATGAAAGCATCTTATCAAATCGAGCTTTTTCAACGTTCAGAATCTTACCCTTCAGAGGTAAGATCGCTTGTACTTTTCGGTCACGTCCCTGTTTGGCTGATCCACCAGCAGAATCACCCTCCACTAGATAGATCTCTGATTTTGCAGGATCTTTTTCAGAACAATCTGCCAATTTCCCGGGTAATCCCGCAATGTCCAGGGCACCTTTCCGACGGGTCATTTCACGAGCTTTTCGAGCGGCTTCTCTCGCCCGGGCAGCATCGATCATTTTTTGCACAATGGCCTTGGCCTCTGCGGGATTCTCAACCAGGTATTCGGAAAATTTGGCACCCATTTCCTGTTCAACCGCAGACTTAACCTCGGAGGACACCAATTTTTCTTTAGTCTGGGAAGAGAATTTTGGATCCGGTACTTTCACGGAAATGATTGCGGTAAGACCCTCCCGGGCATCATCGCCAGTGGTATTAATCTGATCCTTTTTAGTCATGCCCTCGGATTCTACATAACTATTTAGGGTTCTGGTCAGGGCAGCACGAAATCCCTGTAAGTGAGTCCCGCCGTCGCTTTGAGGGATGTTATTGGTATAGGCAAACAATGATTCCTGGTAGCTATCATTCCATTGCAGCGCAACTTCGACACCAATGCCATCCTCTCGCTGATGGGTAAAATGAAATATGCTGTTGAGGGAGGTCTTATTTTCGTTCAGGTATTCAATAAAGGACCTTAACCCACCTTCGTACTTGAAGTTTTCGGATTTTCCGGTTCGTTCATCTACGAGAGAGATGCTCACTCCTGAATTGAGGAATGAGAGCTCTCTTAAACGTTTCGCCAGGATGTCATAGTGAAATTTGATATTGGTAAAGGTATCAGCGGAGGGTTTAAACCGCATCAAGGTACCGGTTTGGCTCGTTTCGCCTACTACGGCCAGCGGAGCTGCAGGTACACCATCATGATAAATTTGTTCCCAGACTTTCCCATCACGCCAGATTGTCAGTTTCAGTTCTTCCGATAGAGCGTTCACTACAGATACGCCTACCCCATGCAAACCACCACTGACCTTGTAGTTGCTATCGTCAAATTTTCCCCCGGCATGCAATACCGTCATGATCACTTCCGCTGCGGACTGACCTTCTTCATGCATATCCGTCGGAATGCCCCGTCCATCATCAGATACGCTCACGGATTCATCGGGATGAATCACGACCTTGACGTCCGTGCAATATCCTTCAAGGGCTTCATCAATTGAGTTGTCTACCAACTCCTGCACCATATGATGCAGGCCGGTACCATCATCGGTGTCACCAATGTACATACCTGGTCGTTTCTTAACGGCCTCAAGGCCCTTAAGTACCTTAATGCTACTCGAGTCGTAGATCTTTTCGTCACTCATTCACTAAGCTCCCGCTCTCTTATCTCACCCTGTTCCACGTGGAACAATTTCCTGGAGACCTTTCCCCATAAGCCTTTCAGCTGATTAGCGTCTGTTCCTGTTACCAACACCTGACCCCCTTGATCTACTAGTAATTCTGCAATCGCTGATTGATGCCTTTCATCAAGCTCCGCCGCTAGATCATCAACCAAGTAGATGGCTTTAGAACCACCACCCTGACCGAGTAGAATGCCCTGGGATAACACCATTGCCCAGGAGAGAAGTTTTAGTTCGCCTCGAGAACATACCTGTGACACCGGCGTACCATTAATCGTTAAACGCAGGTCCGCCCTTTGAAATCCACTTTGAGTAAATCGTCTCTGGCGATCAGATTGAATCTGATGGGCAAAGACAGTCTGCAGTGTAGAACTGGTATCCCAGCCTCGCTTGTAGCTGCATTTTACGCCTTCTAGCTGCATTAGAAAACGGTAAGTATCGGAAAACACAGGTAAAAACTCGTCGAAGTAACACTGGCGTTCCCTATCGATGCTTTCCCCGACCTCGGCCAATTGGTCTGTCCAGGTTTCCATCTCTTTTGTTGAGCCGTTGTCCCTGAGCAAGGCATTGCGCTGACGTAATAGTCTTACGCCTTCCTGCCATAGTTGAGTGAACTGAGGTTTCACGTGAAACACCCCCCAATTGAGGAAATTCCGGCGTAGCGCCGGCCCACCGCTGAGCAGCTCGACCGTACCGGGACCCAAAAGTAACGAAGGAAGATATCTAGCCAGATCCGAGGTATGGGACTTTGTCTCCCCTCCGACTCTAATCAGGCGACGACCATCCTCCGTCCGCTGAACTCCGAGCCTGAGTTTCTGTTGGTCCGGTAACAAAACCGTACCGGTGACCATGCAATTGGTTTGACCGCGTTGGATAATTGGATCTATCTGAGTGCCACGAAAAGAACGACCTGTACCGAGATAATAAACCGACTCAAGCAGACTCGTTTTGCCGCTACCATTGAGACCGGCAAAAAGATTCAATGACGAGTCTAGCTCGAGCGAGACATCAGACAAATTGCGGAGGTTTGTGGCCTGAAGCTGAATCAGCTTCACCCTATTGCCCCATGCTATAGCTTCATTGGCATGACAACATAAACCGAATCTTCGTTCTCAGGCTCTTCAATCAGCGCACTGCTATTAGCATTGTGGAGAGTAATTTTGACTTTATCAGCCTCTATGACGGACAACACATCCTGAATGTAGCTGACATTAAAGCCTACCTCGAGGTCGTCGCCCTGGTAATCTACCGACACTGTTTCTTCCGCTTCTTCCTGCTCTGGATTATTGGCGGACAACTGAAGTGATCCACTAGACAGGTTCACACGAATACCCCGGAACTTTTCGTTTGATAGGATTGCTGTTCGGTTTAGTGCCTGACGAAGTTCAACTCGATCGGCATATACAACCTTATCGCCGTCCTTCGGAATAACCCTATCGTAGTCGGGAAAACGGCCATCAACCAATTTTGTGGTTAAGGTGAATTCCTCAGATTCTAAGCACAGGTGATTTGAACCAATTGTGACACTGACATCGCCATTAAGCTCATTCAGAAGCCTCTGGATCTCAAGTACACCTTTGCGAGGAACTATCACCTGTTGAGTCGCACCGGTACTTTGCCCCTCTATACTGCATAATGCGAGTCGATGGCCATCGGTTGCTACAGTTTTGACACTATCCCCGCCAATTTCAAAAAGCATTCCATTCAAGAAATAACGTACGTCCTGCTGGGCCATCGCAAAGCTTGTTCTATCTATTAGTCGTTTTAAGCTCTTTCCGTTCAGCGTTAAACTCATCTCTGACGAGGCTTTATCTACCGAGGGAAAGTCACTAGCGGGTAGTGTAGAAAGTGCTGATCGAAATCGACCACTGACAATCGTCAATCGTTGATCCTGGAGCGTCAACTCCACATCAGCCCCATCCGGCAGTTCTCGACAAATATCCATCAACTTTCTTGCGGGAACTGTGACTTCGCCGGGTTCCGCGTCAATGACCTGAATACGGCCAACCAACTCTACCTCAAGATCCGTACCTGTCACGGAAAGCTGTTCGCCCTCAACCTGTAACAGTACATTTGAGAGGACCGGCAACGTCTGTCGACGCTCAACCACGCCTGCTACTTGCTGGAGGGGCTTAATCAGGGAATCTCGGTTAATCTTTATTTTCATTGGCTTTCCAAATTAGTATGTACTTACTTACCGCAACAAATCCGTATTCAAAGCACCATTGGGCTAATGACATATTGGGCAGTATCGTCACCCGGATCGACAAATACCGCCGGGCTGCCCGATTCGGACAAATTTACCTGAATCTGATCCCCTACTAGTGAGTTCAGAACATCTATTAGATAACTCACGTTAAACCCAATTTCAATTGGGTCACCGACATAGTCAACCGCAAGCACTTCTTCCGCTTCTTCCTGCAATGGATTATTTGCACTTAATTGTAATTGCCCAGGAGACAACTGTAACCTCACGTTTCGATAAAGCTCGTTAGAAAGTATCGAAATTCGAACCAATGCATTCTTTAACTCCTGACGATCCACTAACAACACCTTGGCGCCGGATTCTGGAATCGCCCTTTGATAATCGGGATAGGTTGCATCAATAAGCCTGGTGGTTAACCGGACCCTATTCCTCTCAACACTTAAGTGTTGGCGGGTCACACTGACTTTGACTTCACCCTCTCCTCGAATCAACTTCAGAATTTCTGCTACCGCCTTGCGTGGCACTATTGCCTGTATGTTACCTGTTTCCTGGCAATCTGTTGTAGTTTCTGCTCGCGCCAGACGTTGACCGTTAGTTGCAACCGCAACCAACTTTGACTGCCCGAATTCCAGTAACATCCCGTTAAAGAAGTAACGAACATCCTGTTGGGCCATAGCAAAATCAACTCGGGTGATCAGATTAAATAGACCTGCACTGTCAATATTCATCTCGAGCTTTGCTTGACCAATAGTCACTCTCGGAAAGTCATGGGCCGGAAGCCCTTTTAACTGAGAGTGGAAACGTCCACTTTGCAAGTGGATGGCATTCTGGCCTTCCTCTACTTCAAGCATTGCGGACCGGGAAAGGTTCCTACAAAGCTCGAATAATTTTCTTGCCGGTAGTGTGATTTCACCGGCCACCGCACCCTCTGGAAGAGGTAGTTTTGCGGTGACTTCGAGTTCCATATCTGAACCCGTCACAATCAAATCATCTTCAAATACTTCAATCAGCACATGGGATAAAACGGGGACCGCTTGCCGTCTATCTATTGCACCCATCATCAATTGCAACGACTCCGTAATCAGGTTCCCATCAATGGAAAACCTCATACTATTAAGCAGTCAAAAGCCGAAGGAGATTATTGTAATCCTCTCGAATCTCTCTATTGCTTTCCTTTAATTCCTCTATCTTACGGCAGGCATGTAACACCGTCGTATGATCACGGCCACCAAATGAATCGCCTATTTCGGGTAAACTATGGTTAGTGAGTTCTTTTGAGAGCGCCATGGCAAGTTGTCTAGGCCTTGCAATAGAACGACTTCGTCGTTTGGCATGCATATCACCAATGCGAATCTTGTAGTAATCCGCTACGGTTTTCTGAATATTTTCAATACCGACCTGGCGATCTTGTATCGCCAATAGATCCTTAAGTGCTTCCTTGACCTGCTGGATGCTAATTTCCCGACCCGTAAATGATGCGTTTGCGATTACCCGCTTTAATGCACCTTCGAGCTCTCTAACGTTGGAGCGGATTTTTTCAGCAAGAAAATATGCCACCTCACCGGGTACATCAATTCCTTCCACCTCAGCTTTTTTCATTAAAATTGCCATGCGAGTTTCGAGTTCGGGTGGCTCCACAGGCGCTGTCATGCCCCAGACAAATCGACTTTTTAATCGCTCTTCTAAGCCATCGATCTCTTTAGGGTAACGATCACAGGTTAAGACAATTTGGCTTCCATTTTCCTGCAACCTATTGAAAACATGGAAAAATTCCTCCTGAGACTTCATCCCTTTAGCTAAAAACTGAATGTCATCCATAAGCAATACATCAACGGTTCGATAATACTGGGTGAATTCACTCATCGCGCCGCGCTCGATGGCTTTAACCATATCCTCCATAAATCTCTGGGAGTACATGTAAGCCACCTTAAGACTTGGATCACGATCCAAGATCGCATTCCCCACCGCATGCATCAGGTGAGTTTTACCTAATCCTACACCGCCGTAGAGCAGCAGGCATTTTGACGTGTTACCAATGTTTTCAGAAACCTGTACAGCCGCGGCCCTTGCAAATTCGTTAGACCTGCCTTCGACGAAGGTGTCAAAGGTAAAATCTTTATTAAGATCAAGCAGTGGGTAGAAGCTCTCGCGTTCAGCAAAAGCATTACCATGTTGCGAGCCTCTTTGTGATCGATTCTGACGATTTGCCCCTGGGTTCTCAAAATCAGAGGAACCAATTTGGAGACTCACTGACCTGGCACCACAATCGGCGGTGAGATGTTCAATTTGATTGAAAAACAGAGCGTTAACCTGATCCAGGATATAGCGATTCGGCGCTAGTAGGCGGATTTCTCCATCAATATCATGCGCCTGGAGAGGTCGGATATACGTGCTGAACTCATGAGCAGGTAATTCTTGTTCTAGTCGATACAGGCACTTCTGCCAAGTTGTCGCCCCCACAGGCCCTCCGCTCAAAATAGTGTTTTGTTAGAAATTCGAGGTGATTTCCGGCTTATTGTTATGAGATCTTGCTCGGTTTAAAGGCGGGCTTGACTCGAAAGAGATAGTAACTCTTCTCGTACAGACAAGCCAACTGCTGTGGGAAAAAAACTAACAAATAAATTGTTTATATATCAATAAGTTATCCCCGATAGCGGTCAGTAACCACTGGGTAACTTGTGGGTATATTGTGGATAACTTTTTGTGTTTGAGAATTGTCTCTCGCCTGTGGATAAGCGGTACTTTTCCTACCAGCTTACCCACAGGATGGCAGCACCTAATACAAGATATCCACACAGACTTTGGCTACGTATAAGTTGTTGTTTTACAACAAATATAGATACATCTGCACAGGCAAACGCCGCTTAATAAATAATAGTAATAGTAATTTATATTTATAAAATAAATAATTAATACATAGGGGTCGAGGAAGACAAAAGGCTGCTTTCTTTTAAATTGACTCCCGGGGTTATCTTCTTTAGAATCCCCGCTCTTTTTTGCCCCACCTTCGGATGGTTTTATATAATGAAACGAACATTTCAACCCAGTGTCATTAAGCGCAAACGATCCCATGGATTTCGATCACGTATGGCGACTAAAAACGGCCGTTTGGTACTAAAGCGCCGCAGAGCTAAAGGTCGAAAAGTACTTACAGCTTAATATCAATCAGTGATTCGCGACGGTGAGCAACTCTCGCCACCGCTTGCGAAACGCGAGCGCATTCGATGCGGTCTTCAAGAACAACCGCTATCGAGTTTCATCTGAAGCCTTCCTATTCCTTGCGGTCGAAAACGACCATGATTGTAGCCGCCTGGGTATGGTCATTGGCAAGAAGAACGTTAAACTAGCCACCCGTAGAAATCGCGTCAAACGTGCGTTGAGGCAAGCTTTTGATCAGAGATTTGGATTAAATCTTCCTTCAATTGATTTGGTTGTGGTCGCCAGAGCGGGGGTTAAGGCAAATGACAAGACTCTAATGAACCAACAGGTATCGAGTCTTTTCGAAAAGCTAGAGCTGAAACTAATACAAGAAACCTCCAATGCTTAGTACCGCGATCATACATCTGGTTCGCTTCTACCAACTGACTCTTAGTGCAGTTTTAGGAAACCGATGCCGCTTCTATCCAACCTGTTCTCAGTACACCATTGAAGCCGTGGAGAAATTTGGAGCGATAAAGGGTATTTATTTGGGTATTCGTCGAATCTTTCGTTGTCACCCATTTTCTGAAGGTGGGGTTGATCCTGTACCCGAAAACACCCATATAAATCACAAGGTTTAGTCCATGGATTACCAGCGTATTTTTATTATTCTTGGCTTAGCAGTCACCGCTTATCTGCTGATTCTCGCCTGGAATGAAGATTATGGGCATAAGCCGGCTGCCGTGGAACCCTTCCAAAGTGCTCCTTCCGACCAGGTGGCAACAAACGACTTGCCAGGAGTGCCAGGTATTAATTCAAACAGTTCTGGAATAAACGGAACTGAAATGGATGGCACAGACATCATCCCGAGAGTAGAGAACGCTACAGCTGTAACCACAGCTATGCAAAACGAGGCAGTCCAGCAACGCACCATACACGTCAAAACCGACGTATTAGACCTACAAATTGATTTACAAGGTGGCGATGTTGTCCGCGGCGCCCTGCCCAGGTTTCCGGTAACAATTGATCAACCCGATGTAGCGTTTTTGCTGTTAGATCCTCAAAACAGTTATAGCGCTCAAAGTGGTCTGATTGGCCGCAATGGTACAGATACAGCTGCCGGTCGGCCCATATTTCAAGCAGCTTCTAACAGTTATGAAATGGTGAATGAAGAAACTCTGGTGGTTGATCTGACACTTCCCTCGAAGGATGGCATAACAATTACCAAACGCTTCACTTTTTCCCGTGGGGACTACCTGATCCAGGTAGATTACCTGGTAGAGAATGGTTCGAGTCAAATTTGGCAGGCAGCGATGTTTGCTCAATTAAAACGTGATGGCGAGGATCCATTTGCTTCTGAAACCCAGGGCATGGGTATGCAACCCTATGTCGGAGGAGCGACTTTTAGCGATGATGGACCTTATACCAAACTAGAGTTTGATGATGTAGCTGACGATGGTTATAAGGCGCAAATTGAAGGCGGTTATATGGCGCTGGTTCAGCACTATTTTGTTAGTTCCTGGGTGCCTGACGGAGAAGGTACCTACGCTTATCAAGCGCGGAAACTAAAAGACCGGAATATCTTTTTATATGGTTTTACTGGTCCTATACGACAAATTGAGCCAGGTACGTCTGGACAGCTAAGTGCTCAGTTATATATTGGACCCAAAGATCAATACCGCTTAGAAGAAATTAGTCCGGGTCTTAACCTCGTTGTTGATTACGGATTCTTGTGGTGGTTGGCATTGCCGCTGTTTCATCTGTTGACGTTTATTCACGACCTGTTAGGGAACTGGGGTTTATCAATTATCGTGCTGACGATCATTGTTAAGTCTTTGTTGTATCCATTGTCGGCAGCCAGTTTTCGTTCCATGGCTAAAATGCGCAAACTCCAACCAGAGATGGCTCGGTTGAAAGATCGATATGGCGATGACAAGCAACAATTCTCCCAGGCTATGATGGAGCTCTATAAGAAAGAAGGCGCTAATCCACTTGGCGGATGTTTACCTATTCTGCTCCAAATGCCCGTTTTCCTAGCGTTGTATTGGACGCTTATGGAAAGCGTGGAATTACGACATGCGCCATTTATTTTATGGATTGATGACCTTTCGGCAATGGACCCCTATTTTGTTTTGCCGATACTCATGGGTATTTCAATGTTCGTGACGCAGATGCTTCAACCTGAACCACCTGATCCTGTGCAAGCAAAAGTATTTAAGTTTATGCCAATTATGTTCACTTTCTTTTTCCTTTGGTTTCCATCGGGGCTTGTTCTGTATTGGTTCATCAATAATCTCTTGTCGATCATGCAGCAATGGTATGTCACGCGGCAGCTCGAAAAGGCTAGCTAGTTGCTAAGATGAATCAATATGTAGATACCATTGCCGCGGTTGCTACTCCGCCTGGGCGCGGTGGTGTTGGTATTGTTAGAGTATCCGGTCCACAGGTACGTTCAATTGCAACGGCGGTTGTGGGTCGGGACCTACTCCCAAGACAAGCAACTTTTTGTGATTTTCTTGATCAATCCTTAGAGGTTATTGATCAAGGTTTGGCAATCTATTTTAGTGCACCCGCTTCTTTCACCGGTGAAGATGTTCTTGAACTACAGGGACACGGCGGACCTGTTGTTATGTCACTGCTATTGGCCCGTGTTGTTGAGCTTGGCGCTAGAATGGCTAGACCCGGAGAATTTTCCGAGCGGGCATTCCTTAACGACAAGCTTGATTTATCCCAGGCCGAAGCGGTCGCTGATCTTATTGATAGCACAACAGAAGCAGCAGCAAGGGGCGCGGTCAGATCCTTAAAAGGCGTGTTTTCGAATCAAGTCAGAGCACTTGATGAGGACGTTGTAAAACTCCGAATGTTTGTTGAAGCAGCGATAGACTTTCCTGAGGAGGAAATTGATTTTCTATCCGAGGACCACTTGAAAGAAGGATTGGCGTCGGCACTAAGTCAACTTCAATCGCTTACCCAACAGTCTCAACATGGCGCGATATTGCGCGACGGGATTACCCTGGTGCTGATAGGTGAACCCAACGCTGGTAAATCTAGTTTAATGAATCGGTTTGTCGGTGAAGACATTTCAATTGTGACTGAAATTCCTGGGACCACCAGAGATGTCATCCGGGAATATGTTTCCTTGAATGGCATTCCTTTGAAGTTAGTGGATACCGCTGGGTTGCGTGTTGCGGAGAACGAAATAGAAGCCGAGGGCGTGCGTAGAGCCAGAGCCGAAATGTTGGAAGCAGATGGAGTTCTGGTGGTGATTGATGCTGCCAAGCATTCTGATTGGGAAGCGCAAGCTAAAGAGCTGCTGGTTGGATTGGAAGCAAACCCAGCGGTCTTTGTCGTTCTAAATAAAATGGACATAGCATCTTCTCCTCCGCCGGATTTATCCCAGAGTCCCTATGGGGCAATCCAAATTTCGGCCAAGACCGGAGCAGGTTTCGACAACTTAAAACTGGCGATGCAGAATCGCTTTGCGCCAAATATCACCTCCGAAAGCAGCTTTATTTCAAGGTCAAGACACGTGGACGCATTGAAACGTGCAGAGCACCACCTGATCACCGGTAGAGATGTGTTATTCGAGCAGGCTGCGGGGGAGTTATTTGCCGAGGAGCTGCGATATTGCCATGAGGCACTTGCAGAGATTACCGGTGAATTTTCCTCCGATGACCTTTTAGGCAAGATTTTCTCTAGCTTCTGTATCGGCAAGTAATTGATTCAAATGGACAAGAGGCCCTTGATGGGTATACTTGCGAGCCCTTAATCCCCTCCCACGCGGAAGGAAGTATGAGTCATATGGATTTTCCAACGACTTATGATGTGATTGTTGTTGGCGGAGGCCATGCTGGAACAGAAGCGGCACTTGCTGCAGCTCGTTCAGGCGCGCTAACCCTGCTGATCACACAAAATATTGAGACTCTCGGGCAGATGTCCTGCAACCCTGCCATCGGCGGGATCGGCAAGAGTCATCTGGTTAAAGAGATTGATGCTCTGGGCGGCGCTATGGCAATGGCAGCTGACGCGGCAGGTATACACTTTAGGACCCTTAATGCGCGCAAGGGTCCAGCCGTGCGGGCGACCAGAGCCCAGGCTGATCGCCAACTGTATAAAGCAGCAATACGCCAGAAACTAGAAAATCAGCAGAACCTACACATTTTTCAGCAATCCGTAGATGATCTCATTGTTCAAGGTGAGGTTGTGAAAGGGGTTGTGACCAGCGGTAATATTCGATTTTCCTCAAGCCAGGTTGTGTTGACCGTCGGTACGTTTCTTGGCGGCATCATTCATGTGGGAATGGATAAGAGTCAAGGTGGTCGAGCGGGCGATGCGCCATCAAACAAGCTAGCCGATAGATTACGGGAACTGCCATTCCAGGTCGGGCGCTTGAAAACTGGTACCCCCCCTAGAATTGATGGTAAGACGGTCAATTTTGATGGTCTGGAAACCCAACCAGGCGAAGACCCAAGACCTGTGATGTCATTTCTTGGACACACGGACCAACATCCTGCCCAGGTTGATTGTCATATCACCTACACGTCAAACGAAACCCATGACATTATTCGCGCAGGACTGGATCGTTCGCCATTGTTTACCGGTGAAATTGATGGGGTTGGTCCCCGCTACTGTCCGTCTATAGAGGATAAGGTGGTTCGCTTTGCTGACAGAACAAGCCATCAGATTTTTATTGAGCCTGAGGGCTTAAACACCCACGAACTCTATCCTAATGGTATATCAACCAGCCTGCCGTTTGATGTCCAGCTCGCCCTGGTGCGCAGTATCGGCGGCTTTGAGAATGCAACCATCACTCGCCCTGGCTATGCAATTGAATATGACTTTTTTGAACCCAGGGATCTGAAGTCATCTCTAGAAACCAAATATATGCAGGGCCTGTATTTTGCGGGTCAGATTAATGGCACCACGGGTTATGAGGAAGCGGCGGCCCAGGGTCTGGTAGCGGGTATTAATGCAGCTAGAGCCGCTAAAGGTATGGAAGCCTGGTGTCCCGCAAGAAATGAAGCCTACATCGGCGTCTTGATAGACGATCTGATCACAATGGGCACCAAAGAACCCTACCGCATGTTTACCAGCCGCGCTGAATATCGACTGGTACTGCGGCAGGACAATGCAGATCGGCGGCTGACGGAAGTAGGCCGAAATATGGGCCTTATCGACGATACTCGATGGACTCGATACAACCAAAAGTTTGAGTTGATTGAATCCAGAAAAGCGCTGCTAGCTAACCATTGGTGTCAGCCTGGGGATGAGATTGAAGGCTATTTGGAGCAGGAACTCAGCCGTGAGTACAGTTTGTCTGACTTACTGCGCAGGCCCAAAGTCGATATAGCAAGCCTGCTTAAGGAAGTCGGGCTGAACTGGGGGGATGAAGAGGTCAACGAGCAGATCGAAATTGATTTGAAATATGAGGGTTATATCAAGCGGCAACAGGAAGAAATTGACCGGATGAAAACCCAGGGTAATGTTCCCATTCCTATTGACCTGGATTACGGCGAAATTCCCGGAATGTCTAATGAGGTTCGGCAGAAGCTTGCTTCTGTGCGGCCAGAAAGCCTGGGTCAGGCCGGTAGAATTTCCGGTGTGACACCGGCTGCGGTTTCCCTGCTTCTGATCTACTTGAAGAAAATTCGGCAACCCGACGACCGCCGCAGGGCATGATCACACAGAAAATGATCGTCAATGGTCTGGCTCAACTTGGGCTGGAAGAGGATAGTGCTCTGGCTGACCAGTTCAGCGCTTTTGTTGATGATCTGATCAAGTGGAATAAGGTCTACAACCTCACCGCTATTCGAGAACCAGGGCAAATACTCACCCAGCACATTTTTGATTCATTGAGTGTTCACGCCCATGTTAAGGGTCCACGGGTGATAGATGTTGGAACGGGAGCTGGTTTTCCTGGAATTCCATTGGCAATGCTTATGCCCCACAGGTCATTTACGTTGCTAGACAGTAACGGCAAGAAAACTCGATTCCTGCAACAGGTCTTAATTAATCACAGCCTGGGCAATTGTGAAGTGGTTCAGTCCCGTGCAGAATCCTACGCCCCACAGTTTGATGTGGTGATTTGTCGCGCATTTGCAGCTTTACCGGAAATCGTGTCGTTCGCGGGGCACCTGGTGGCTGAGAAAGGGGAGCTGCTGGCCATGAAAGGCCAGTTGTTAGAGGATTCAGGCGCGCTACCGCATAACTTCCGGGTGAAGGAAGTTCACCCGCTATTTGTACCCGGGCTGGATGCAGAACGGCATCTAGTCGTACTAGGGCGAACCTAATCGGTTCCCATTGAGAAGAGGCAGTTTTGGCAATCGTATTGGCAATTACAAACCAAAAAGGTGGTGTAGGAAAAACCACAACCAGCGTCAATCTGGCTGCTTCGCTGGCGGCGACCCATCGAAAAGTGCTGCTGATCGATATGGATCCCCAGGGCAACGCCACCATGGGCAGCGGTGTCGATAAATCTGAACTCGCCCTGTCGATTTATGACGTCCTGGTGGATAGAGCTCCGATTCAGGAGGCAAGGGTTTTTGCGAAGCACAGTGGTTATGATCTGGTTGGCTCGAACGTCGACCTAACGGCGGCGGAACTTGATTTGATGGATCTGGAAAGGCGAGAGTTTCGTCTAAAGGAAGCCCTCTCCACCTGTCAGGACGAATATGATTTTGTCATTTTGGACTGCCCGCCATCGTTAAGTTTACTGACCATTAATGGTCTTGTGGCGAGCAACGCCGTGATTATTCCCATGCAATGTGAGTACTACGCACTGGAGGGGCTCTCGGCTTTAATTACAACAATTCAACGAATTACCCAGCATTTGAACCCGGATCTTGAAATTGAGGGTATCGTGCGGACTATGTATGATCCGCGCAACAGCTTGACCCGCGATGTTTCACTACAGTTATTGGACCATTTCGGCGATAAGGTATATCGAACAGTTGTGCCGAGAAATGTGCGTCTGGCGGAAGCACCGAGTCACGGACTGCCTGTGCTGTACTATGATCGTCTGTCTCGGGGCTCAAAGGCCTATTTGGCATTGGCGGGTGAAATTAACCGGCGTTACGAGGCAGCAGGTATCTTGAAAGGAGCAGTTCAATAATGGTGGCGAAGAAACGCGGTCTTGGTAGGGGCCTTGACGCGCTACTTGGCGCAGAAACAAAGCGATCTGACACAGGTGAGCCGGCCAAGAGCAGTCTGGACGAGATTCCCGTCGAATGGATTCGACCGGGTAAGTATCAGCCGCGAAAAACCATGGACGATGAACCGTTGCAGGAGCTTGCAGCTTCAATCCGGGCCCAGGGGGTGATGCAGCCGATTGTATTGCGCTCTGTAGGTGAAAATCGATACGAAATTATTGCGGGGGAAAGACGCTGGCGAGCCACCCAGTTAGCGGGCCTAGATAAGATTCCAGCGGTCATTAAAGAAGTGAATGATGAGGCCGCTGTCGCCATGTCTCTGATCGAGAACATACAGCGCGAAGACCTTAATCCCATGGAGGAGGCGTTAGCACTTCAGCGACTGATTGAGGATTTTGATCTTACCCATCAGCAGGTTGCTGATGCAGTTGGGAAGAGCCGTACGGCGGTGACCAATTTTCTGCGGCTGATCAATTTGAGCTCGGTTGTTGCGCAAATGCTGGCCCACGGCGATATTGAGATGGGTCATGCTCGGGCATTACTGAGTCTCTCCCAGGAGCAACAGGCGAGTGTTGCGCGGGAAATTGCTGCCCAGCACCTAAATGTTCGACAGGCTGAGGCTCTGGTCAGGAAAATCCTGAGTACTAAGCCTGGAGCAAAGCCGGCGGCAAAAGTCGATGCAGACACCCGTTCGCTAGAGAATAAGCTGGCTACCCGGCTTGGGCAGAAGGTCAGCCTCCAACATACCGCCAAAGGAAAAGGTAAGTTGGTCATTGCCTACAATAGCCTGGATGAATTGGACGGCATATTGACGCATTTTGGCGAATTAGACTGAGTCCTGCTGAAAACGGTCTAATACCTAAAAAAAACTGTGTTTCAGGCCTTTCTAAGTTGAAGGGTATAGACGAAATCTCTATACTCTGCCCCGCGACGAACAGGTCAAATTTGACTCACACTATCGGCGGTTTTTGAGGCTTTTCCAGCGTGAGTTTTAAGATTGAAAGTACTGCCTATCAAATTGTTGTAGGACAATTTGGGGCAACCATTCTCGCCGCGATTTCGTGTTGGTTTGTAGATTGGGTCGCCGCTTATTCGATATTGTTGGGCGGGTTGACCGGTGCGGTGCCAAGCGCTTTTATGGCCTGGCGGTTTGGCTCTCGGGAAGTAGCCGAGGTTGGACTCGCATTTAGCCACTTATTGCGTGGTGAAATTGGCAAGTTGCTGCTAACGGCAGCCTTATTTATGGCCTGTTTTGGCCTGGTAGAACCGCTTCTAGCGGGATTCTATTTTGCGGGGCTTGGTGCGACACTGATATGTAATCTTGTTGTACCATTAATAACCATATCCCGGAATGGGATGTGATGAGCAAGCACTTATATAAGTGCTCTTTTAGTAAGTACTTTGAGGCGAAGGTAAGTTAAGAAATTATGGCTGAGTCTTCTGGCGAATATATCCAGCACCATATTACCAACCTGACCTACGGTAAGTTTCCCGATGGTCATTGGGGCGTTGCTCATACCGCAGAAGAAGTCCAACAAATGGGCTTTATGGCGATTCATCTTGATACAATGTTCTGGTCCATTTCCCTGGGGATGATTTTTTGTGGCATTTTCTTCGCTGCCTCCCGGAATCTCACCGCTGGAGTACCAAAGGGTCTGCAGAACATCTGTGAGATTTGTGTTGAATTCGTTGAAGATAACGTTCGACAGGTTTTTGGTACTAGACCCAATGCCATTATCGGCCCTCTTTCGTTAACCATTTTGGTCTGGGTTTTTCTGATGAACCTGATGGACCTTATTCCCGTTGACTTTATCCCTGCTTTGGCTGGGATGGCTGGTCTTCACTACTTTAAGGTTGTGCCAACAACCGACCCTAATGCGACTCTTGCCATGTCTCTGGGTGTGTTCTTTTTGGTGCTTTATTACAGCATCAAGCTAAATGGACCGGTCAAGTTTGTAGCCAGCAAGTTCACTCATCCAATTGCGCACCCGGCTGCAGCGCCATTTAACTTTGTATTGGAAATGGTAGAGCTAGTAGCTAAGCCCCTGTCTCACGGATTGCGTTTGTTTGGCAATATGTATGCCGGCGAGATGATCTTTATTTTGATTGCCCTGTTACCATTCTGGGCGCAGTGGGTGCTTTCAGTGCCCTGGGCAATATTCCATATCCTGATTATTGGCCTCCAGGCGTTTGTGTTCATGATTTTGACAATAGTCTATCTGGCGCAGGCCCATGATTCTGGCGAGCACTAATCGAGATAATATTTTTTTAGTAAACACTTTTTCTTTAAGAGCAATTTGACTAACCGTAGGAGTAAGTCATGGAACAATCCCTAATTTATATCGCTGGTGGAATTTTGATGGGTCTAGGGGCCATCGGTAGTGGCGTTGGCATCGGTATTCTAGGTGGTAAATACCTGGAAGGTGTAGCGCGTCAGCCTGAACTTCAGCCAATGTTGATGACACAATTGTTCATCTCTCTTGCGCTTGTAGACGCTGTGCCAATTATCGCTGTTGGTATCTCTCTTTATATGATCTTTGCTGTTTAAGACAGGCCCAGATCATTTATAGACAACCATTTCCCAACAATAGAGGTGAAGTGTGACTCTTAACTTAACCATGGTGGGACAGGCGATTTCCTTTGTGATCTTCGTGCTGTTTTGCATGAAGTACGTTTGGCCACCGCTGACACAGATAATGCGAGAGCGACAAGCAGCCCTCGCGGAAGGTCTGGAAAAAGCTGCAGCTGCTGAACAGCAGCTGGAAGAGGCTAATAACGCAGTTGAACTAGAACTGAACGAAGCCAAAAAGCAGTCCGCTGAATTGATCGCCCAGGCGCGCAATCGAGCAACTCAGATTGTGGAAGAAGCTAAAAGCCAGGCGACTGAAGAAGCCGAGCGAATCAAGACAGGTGCTCAAGCTGAGATAGATCAGGAAGTCAATCGTGCTCGTGAAGAGTTACGTGGCCGAGTGGGCGAACTTGCTGTCGAGGGCGCAGAGAAGATTCTTGAAAGTACCGTAGACAAGAATGTGCACCAGGCAATGTTAAACAAGATCGCTGAGCAATTATAAGATGGCTGAAGCGGAGCTCACTACAATTGCCAGACCCTACGCCCGGGCAGCTTTTTCTCAGGCGTTGAATGAAGCGTCGGGTCTATCAACCTGGTCGCGAATGTTGTCTTTGCTAGCGGCTACCGTCGCAAATGATTCGGTCGCTAGTGCGTTAGATAACCCCCGCTTAACAACCGAAAGCGAAGCCGCTTTGGTTGTTGATGTCATGGGTGAAGAACTTAATGATCAAGGCCGAAATTTTGTTCAAGTACTTGCAAAGTATGGCCGCATCGCTCTTTTACCCGAAATCTCAGCTATGTATGAGCTATTCAAAGCCAACCATGAAAAAACCATGGATGTTGAGATTACGAGTGCCTATGAGGTGGAAGACGCGGACAAGACCATTTTGTCCGAGGCATTAAAGAAAAAATTGCAGCGCGAAATCAGTCTAACTTCGACGGTGGATGCGTCTCTTCTGGGTGGCGTCATTATTCGCGCAGAAGATACGGTTATCGATAATTCCGTTCGCGGCAAACTGAACAAACTTTCTCACGCTCTTAACTAATTTAAATTAACCATTCCTCGAGGAACGGAACATGCAACAACTGAACCCTTCCGAAATCAGCGAGATCATCAAGCAGCGAATTGAAAAGCTTGATATCTCCTCTGAAGCTCGGAACGAAGGAACAATCGTTAGTGTATCTGACGGTATTGTGCGAATTCACGGTCTTGCCGATGTGCAAAACGGTGAGATGATCGAATTTGAAGGAAACCTTTTCGGATTCGCGCTGAACCTTGAGCGTGATTCAGTGGGCGCTGTTGTACTTGGCGACTACAAGAGTTTGCGCGAAGGTCAGACCGCTAAATGTACGGGTCGTATTCTTGAGGTGCCAACCGGACCTGAATTGCTTGGCCGCGTAGTTGATGCGCTAGGTAATCCCATCGATGGAAAAGGTGCTATTAACGCCAAGACTACTTCTCCTGTAGAGAAAGTTGCTCCGGGTGTAATTTCCCGTAAGCACGTTGATCAGCCGGTACAAACCGGACTTAAGTGTATCGACTCCATGATTCCCGTTGGTCGAGGTCAGCGCGAGTTGATTATTGGTGACCGACAGACCGGTAAGACGGCAATTGCGATTGACACAATCATTAACCAGGCGGCTTCCGGAATTAAATGTATCTACGTTGCTATCGGTCAGAAGAACTCTTCTGTTGCGAACGTGGTTCGAACCCTGGAAGAGCATGGCGCAATGGAGAACACCATTGTGGTTAATGCCAGTGCTGCGGACCCAGCTCCTATGCAGTATATGTCTGCTTATTCTGGCTGTGCGATGGGTGAGTACTTTCGAGATCGCGGTGAAGATGCGCTGATCATTTATGATGACTTAACCAAGCAAGCATGGGCCTATCGTCAAGTATCGTTGTTGCTACGTCGACCACCGGGTCGGGAAGCCTATCCCGGTGACGTTTTCTACCTCCACTCTCGATTGTTAGAGCGTGCCGCACGAGTGAATGCCGATTACGTAGAAGCATTTACCAACGGCGAAGTGAAGGGTAAAACTGGTTCGTTGACTGCACTGCCGATTATTGAAACCCAGGCCGGTGACGTATCTGCTTTTGTACCAACTAACGTAATTTCGATTACCGATGGTCAGATCTTTCTCGAGACCGATAAGTTCAACTCCGGTGAACGTCCCGCTATGAACCCTGGTATTTCGGTATCGCGGGTTGGTGGTGATGCGCAATTGAAGTTTATGTCCAAAATTTCCGGTGGTATTAAGTTGGCCCTGGCCCAGTACCGAGAATTGGCAGCCTTCCAACAATTTGCATCAGACCTTGATGAGGCTACTCGTCGACAGCTTGAGCATGGTGAGCGGATTAACGAACTCATGAAGCAAAAGCAGTACGCACCTATGCGAGTTGCTGAAATGGGCATTATTCTTTTTGCAGCTAACGAGGGTTATCTGCAGGACGTACCTGTGAATAAAGTGTTGGATTTTGAAGCAGCACTGGTTTCTTACATGAACGCAGAGCATGCAGACTTTATGGCTGCAGCAAATGCGGAAGGTAAGTACACAGACGAAGTAGTGGCGACAATGAAAAGTGCGCTAGATACATTCAAGTCCACTCAGACTTGGTAATTATAAACACGTAGGTGAAGGAATATGGCAAACGCCAAAGAACTTCGAAAACAGATCGGCAGCATTAAGAACACCGCCAAAATCACCAGCGCAATGGAGATGGTAGCGGCAAGTAAAATGCGTAAAGCACAGGAGCGAATGGCTCGTGGTCGACCCTATGCTGATCATATTCGGTCTGTGATTGGACATGTCGCAAACGCTTCTCCCGAATACCGCCATAGTTTTATGGTGGAACGGGATGTTAAACGTGTTGGCTATATCGTTGTGACAACGGATAAAGGTTTGTGCGGTGGACTTAATGTCAATTTGTTAAAGGCTGCCCTTAAAGACATCAAAAAGTGGGTGGATGAAGATATTGAAGTAGACCTTTGCCTTATCGGTAACAAGGGTGCTCAGTTTTTCAAAAGCTACGGTGGCAATGTAGTTGCTGCAACCAGTCACACCAGCGAAAACCCAGCCATGGGTGATTTGATTGGCGCAATCAAAGTCATGCTGGATGCTTTTGACGAAGGGAAGGTGGATAAGATTTTTCTGGCGAATAACGTGTTTGTAAACACGATGACCCAAACGCCAACAATCAAGCAGCTTGTACCACTAGATCCTGCTAGCGATGCAGAAATGCAGCATCGCTGGGACTACATTTATGAGCCCGATGCAAGACAGTTAATTGAAGGGTTGATCACACGCTTTTTAGAAAGCCAGGTGTATCAATCGGTAGTAGAAAATGTGGCCTGCGAACAGGCGGCCAAAATGATTGCCATGAAAAGTGCAACAGACAATGCAGGCGATCTGATAGACGAATTGGAACTGGTGATGAACAATGCAAGACAAGCAGCCATCACCCAGGAATTATCGGAAATTGTGAGTGGTGCGGCAGCCGTTTAACGCTGCAACCTAACATCAAGTTAAAGTTTAAGAGGAATTTAAAATGGGTAGCGGACGTATCGTACAGGTAATTGGTGCGGTTATTGATGTTGAGTTTCCCCGCAACGAAGTCCCACGGGTCTACGATGCCCTGATGGTCGACGACAATAATTTAACGCTAGAAGTTCAGCAGCAACTCGGTGATGGTGTGGTTCGAACCATTGCCATGGGTAGCTCGGAAGGCGTTGCTCGGGGACTGGGTGTGAGTAACACCAATGACCCCATCCTGGTTCCTGTCGGGGAAGAAACCCTCGGTCGAATTATGGATGTATTAGGCAATCCCATTGATGAGAAGGGCCCAATTGGCGAGAAAACCCGGATGCCTATTCACCGGGCTCCACCCTCCTATGACGAACAGGCCGGTGGTCGTGATTTGTTAGAAACGGGCGTTAAAGTCATCGACTTGATCTGTCCTTTTGCAAAAGGCGGTAAGGTTGGACTGTTCGGTGGTGCCGGTGTTGGTAAAACCGTCACCATGCTTGAATTGATTAACAACATTGCCTCTGAGCACGCTGGTTTGTCTGTGTTTGCGGGTGTTGGTGAGCGAACTCGGGAAGGTAATGACTTTTACCACGAGATGCAGGATGCCGGCGTACTAGACAAGATTGCAATGGTATTTGGTCAGATGAACGAGCCTCCCGGTAACCGACTTCGAGTTGCGCTATCTGGTTTGACCATGGCGGAAAAATTCCGTGACGATGGCAAAGACGTACTGCTGTTTGTTGACAATATTTATCGCTACACGCTAGCGGGTACGGAAGTATCAGCTCTACTTGGACGTATGCCATCAGCGGTAGGTTATCAGCCCACATTGGCTGAAGAGATGGGTGTACTTCAAGAGCGGATTACAACTACAAAATCTGGATCTATCACGTCTATTCAAGCGGTTTATGTACCGGCAGATGACTTGACCGACCCCTCTCCCGCCACTACTTTCGCTCACCTTGACTCTACGGTGACCCTATCCCGTGATATCGCTTCTCTGGGTATTTATCCAGCGGTTGATCCCCTGGACTCAACGTCCAGACAGTTGGATCCATTGGTTGTAGGTGAAGAGCATTACAATATTGCTCAAGATGTGAAGGGTGTACTCCAGAAGTACAAAGAACTAAAAGACATTATTGCCATTTTGGGCATGGACGAATTGTCTGAAGAAGATAAGCTGACGGTATACCGTGCTCGTAAGGTTTCTCAGTTTTTCTCTCAACCTATGCATGTTGCGGAAGTTTTTACGGGCCAGCCAGGTGTGTACGTTACCCTTGCGGACACGATTCGTAGCTTTAAAGGCATTCTTGAAGGTGAATATGATGATTTACCTGAAGCAGCCTTTAGCATGGTCGGTAGCATCGAACAGGCTATCGAAAAAGCGAAAACTCTTTAAGCGATAGCAGCGCTAGGTAGATAGTATGGCTTCCACAGTACATTGCAGCATAGTGAGCGCCGAGCAGGAGATTTTTTCCGGCCAGGTGCAAATGGTTGTCGCGAACGGCACGATTGGCGAATTGGGTATTTTCCCTGGTCACACGCCACTTCTTACGGGTGTGAAGCCAGGCCCTGTGCGTCTGAAGCTTGAAAATGGCGAAGAAGAGATTTTCTTTGCTTCCGGCGGATATCTCGAAGTTCAGCCGACGGCTATTACCATTTTAGCGGATACGGCGTTACGCGCAGATGATCTAGATGAAGCCGCTGCCCAGGCTGCCCAACAGAAAGCTGAGCAAGAGCTGGCAGATAATAAGTCAGACATTGACTTCGGCCGGGTCCAGGCTGATATTCAAGAAACGGCTGCAATGCTTAGAACGATTCGTAAATATCGAAAGTAAGCAAATTCAGCTCGTAGAGAAGGCGGCATTGGCCGCCTTTTTTGTGTCTAATATTTACCCCTATTTCCCGAGGGAAGGCACGCCTTATAGACCGTGACGAGGTAAACTTGTGCTTATGACTAAATCAATTGAACTTTGCATTCTGGCGGCAGGTAAAGGCTCGAGAATGAAGTCTGATCGCCCGAAGGCGGTTCAGCTGCTTGCTGGCCGACCAATGCTGGGGCATCTTCTGGACACCGCAAGAACGCTAAGTATCGGTGACATCCATGTGGTGGTTGGCTCTGGCTCTGATCAGATTCGAAATGAATTTTCCGGGGATGGGCTGAATTTTGTCGAACAAACGGAGCAGCTCGGTACGGGCCATGCGGTGCAACAGGTATTACCCCATTTAGGTAATGGTCGAGTGCTCATACTGCTAGGTGATGCACCGCTTGTTAGTCGAGTTAGTTTGGAGCGTTTACTCGGGACTGACTGCGATCTAGGTGTCTTAACGGTAGATCATCCGCAGCCTTTCAACTATGGACGCATTATTCGTCGGGGAAACCAGGTTGAAGCGATTGTCGAGGATCGGGATACCAACGAACAACAAAAGCTAATTAAAGAAATTAATACCGGTGTCATGGTTGCCGATGTGACATTACTCACAAGCTGGTTAGGCAAAATCAGCTCAGAGAATGAGCAGGGCGAGTATCTACTCACCGACATTGTGGGCATCGCCAATACTGCAGGGAAAAAAGTTGTAGCGGTAAAAGCAGATGATCACCGTGAGGTTCAAGGTGTGAATAACTACAGCCAACTTGCTGAGCTTGAGCAGTATTACCAGGCATGTGCGGTACAACAATTACAATCGAGCGGTGTGCAAATTGTCGACCCTGAACGTTTTACCTTGAGGGGAGAACTCGTCACCGGCCACGATGTGTATATAGATGTGAATTGCATTTTTGAAGGCGTGGTCAAGCTAGGTAGCAACGTTAAGATTGGCGCGCATTCAATTATACGAAATGCGGAAATTGGTGACGGAACCGAGATCAAACCTTTTTCTCATATTGATGGTGCGATATTGGAAAATGATTGTAGCGTTGGGCCATTTGCCCGGTTGCGCCCCGGCACCTACTTTGAATCTGAAGTTGCCGTGGGCAATTTTGTCGAGATCAAAAAGTCGAGATTAGGTGTGGGGAGTAAAGCCTCTCATTTGAGCTATCTCGGAGATGCAACAATCGGTAGCAAAGTGAATGTTGGAGCCGGCGCAATCACCTGTAATTATGATGGCGTGAACAAGTTCCAAACTAAAATTGAAGACGACGTTTTTGTAGGAACTAACGTCTCCCTGGTGGCGCCGGTAACGCTCGGAGAACGGTCTACTATTGCGGCAGGATCAACCATTACATCTAACGTACCAGGAAATTCCCTTGGTGTTGGTCGCGGCAAGCAACGAAATATTGATGGTTGGAAAGGACCGAGAGATAAATAATGTGTGGAATAGTAGGTACTGCAACGCGTCGTCAATCCGCGGGAATTCTGATTGAAGGGCTACAACGGCTAGAGTACCGGGGCTATGACTCAGCAGGCTTTGCAGTCTTAGATAGCAAGGGAGTGCTGCGCCGAGAACGTCGCGTCGGAAAAGTTAAAGCGCTCAGGGAAGCCCAATTGGAATCAGGTCTGAACGGCCAGTTGGGTATTGCCCACACTCGTTGGGCAACCCACGGGAAGCCAACTGAAGCCAATGCACACCCCCATTGTTCCAGCGATGTAGTTGCCGTGGTTCACAATGGCATCATCGAGAACCACGAACCGTTAAGAGTGAAACTACAGGCAGCCGGATATGCCTTCGAGTCGGAAACAGATACGGAAGTAGTTGCCCACCTTGTTCACTTAGAAGTTGAAAAAGCAGACAGCTTTGTTAGCGGCGTCCAAAAAGCCCTGAGCCAGTTGGTTGGCGCATATGCCGTTGCCGTTATTCATGCAGAACACCCGGATCATATTATTGCCGCACGCCTGGGCAGTCCATTGGTTGTCGGCCTGGGGATTGGCGAAAACTTTGTGGCGTCTGATCCCCAGGCGCTGCGACCTGTAACCGACCGGTTTATATTCTTGAATGAGGGTGAAATTGTTGACGTGAGTGCAGATGCGATTGAAATAGTTGGCGCTGACAGTTCAGCTATTGCAGATCGCACTGTTACCCTGGGTGATACTCAAGACAGCTCGGATAAGGGTAACTATCGGCACTATATGATGAAGGAAATTCACGAGCAGCCAGGTACCGTTCGAGCAACCCTGGAAGGTCGTGTAACCGACGCGAATATACTGGTGAATGCTTTTGGGGTGGGCGCGGATGATATTTTTGCGAAGGTTGAGGCAATACAAATTGTTGCCTGTGGCAGCAGCTTTTATACGGGCCTGGTTGCAAAGTATTGGGTTGAAGAATTACTAGGTCTGCCCTGTAATGTTGAAATAGCGAGCGAGTTTCGCTACCGAGAAGTTGCCGTCATCAAGAACACGTTGTTTGTCACAATATCACAATCCGGAGAAACGGCTGACACAATAGCGGCTTTGCGGGATGCCACTTCAGATCGCTATATTGCAAGTTTGTGTTTGTGTAACGTGCCCAATAGCTCTCTTGTTAGGGAGTCGGACCTGGCGCTCATGATTAAAGCTGGACCAGAAATTTGTGTGGCTTCAACTAAAGCATTCACGACCCAACTGGTAGACCTAATGTTGTTGGTACTAGCGATTGGTAAACAGCAGGGCCTGGATCAGGCAACTGAAACTAAGCTCGTTCAAAACCTCAATGGTGTACCGCAGCTGATAGAAAAAGTCCTGGCGCTAGATGGTCAAATTGAAAAGCTCGCAGTACATTTTGTGGAGAAGCACCACGCGTTATTTCTCGGGCGTGGCAGTCACTTCCCTGTCGCTATGGAAGGCGCCTTAAAGCTAAAAGAAATTTCCTATATTCACGCCGAGGGCTATCCTGCCGGAGAGCTTAAGCATGGACCTCTAGCACTAGTTGATGAAGACATGCCAGTTGTTGCCGTGGCGCCTAACGATGAACTTCTTGGCAAGATCAAATCAAACCTTGAGGAAGTACAAGCCAGGGGCGGCGTACTTTATGTGTTCGGAGATGAGCAGGAATTCACCGAGGCAGATGGATTGGCTTTTGTTGCAATGCCGGCCTGCGATCCCCTCATTTCACCCATAATCTATACAATTCCGATGCAGCTGCTGGCCTACCACGTGGCTGTCATGAAAGGCACCGATGTTGATCAACCGCGGAATCTTGCCAAATCGGTTACGGTTGAATAAATGGATGTTTCCGCCCTTCTTGACGGTTTGAACGATGCTCAGCGTCAGGCAGTCGCTGCTCCTGCGGGGAGTTATCTGGTCCTAGCGGGTGCAGGAAGCGGCAAAACTCGAGTACTCACCAATCGAATCGCCTGGCTCATTCAGACAGAGGGTATTTCTCCCTATAGCGTGCTTGCGGTGACCTTCACGAACAAGGCCGCGGCGGAAATGCGCTCCCGGATAGAAGGTTTAATGTTGATGCCGGTTCGCGGAATGTGGGTGGGTACCTTCCACGGCATCGCTCATCGATTACTACGGACCCATTGGCAGGAAGCAAAGCTGCCTCAGAATTTTCAGATTCTAGATGGCGATGATCAGCTTCGATTGGTTAAACGGATTATTAACAGCCTGGATCTGGACGAAAAAAAGTGGCCGGCCCGGCAAGCCGTCTCATATATCAGCAGCCAAAAAGATGAAGGTCTTCGTCCAGGCAACATAGAAGACTATGGTGATATTTACGTCAAGACCCACCTCGATATCTATCGAGCCTATGAAGACGCATGCCAGCGTGGTGGGATGGTGGATTTTGCGGAACTCCTACTGCGGGCCCACGAGCTTTTGCTAAACAATCCTCCGATCCTCGACCATTACCGAAAGCGATTCAGTCATCTTTTGGTAGACGAGTTTCAGGATACCAATTCGATCCAATATGCCTGGCTTCGGGTATTGGCTGGTGATCGAGACAACCTTTTTGTTGTGGGTGATGATGACCAATCGATTTACGGTTGGCGCGGCGCCAAGATTGAGAATATTCAGAAGTTTAGTCAGGATTTCCCAGCTAGCGAGCTGATCCGACTGGAGCAGAATTATCGATCTACGGCAACAATACTAAATGCAGCCAATGGCCTGATTAATCAGAACGCCGGCCGATTGGGTAAGGAGTTGTGGACAGATAGTGGGGATGGGGATCCAATAAGTCTCTACGCCGGATTTAACGAGATCGATGAGGCGCGATATATAGTTTCTCGAATCAAAGACTGGAGTACCCAGGGTAACAACTACAAGGAAGCCGCGGTTCTTTATCGATCCAATGCTCAATCTCGAGTACTTGAGGAAGCCCTGCTCCGCTCTCAAATCCCCTATAGGATCTATGGCGGTCAACGATTTTTTGAGCGGATGGAAATTCGAAATGTCCTCGCCTACATGCGGCTCGTGAGTCACCGGGATTCGGATGCATCCTTTGAGCGGGTGGTTAACACTCCTACCCGGGGTATTGGTGACAAAGCCCTCAGCGGTATCCGACTACTCGCAAGGTCGGCAAAGATCAGCATGTGGCAAGCCGCGGCGCAGTTAGCAGAATCTCCTGAAATGTCAGGGCGGGCCAAGAATGCGATTAAAGGTTTTTTACAGTTGATCGAGACGATGGATAACGCCACTTCGGACTCCAACCTGGCGGAGCTCGTCGAGATTGTAATCGAACACAGTGGGCTTAAATATTACTACGAAAAAGAGAAGGGTGAGAAAGGCCAGGCCAGATTGGAAAACCTGTCTGAACTGGTGACAGCAGCAAGAACCTTCGACCCAGAAGAAATTACAGACCAAATGGATGAACCGGTAGAGCCCCTGTCTCTCCTTGATGAGTTTCTGGGCCATGCTGCATTGGAAGCAGGCGAAAGCCAAAGTGATCCCAATCAGGACTGCGTTCAAATGATGACCTTACATAGCGCTAAGGGTTTAGAGTTTCCCCTGGTTTTTCTAGCAGGATTAGAAGAAGGCTTGTTTCCCCATAGAATGTCGTTGGAAGAGTCCGGTCGTTTGGAAGAAGAACGGCGCCTCTGTTACGTCGGCATTACCCGGGCTATGAAACAGTTGTATCTTACCCATGCCGAATCCCGCCGAATTAATGGCTCTGAAAACTATAATCGTGTGTCGCGTTTTGTCTCGGAGATCCCCCAGGAGCTGATACAGGAAGTGAGGTTGACTAACGTGGTCACAAAACCTGCCATGGCGGTTCGGCCCCGGAAGAGTGGATTTGATATTGAAGTCGGTGAGTCAAACATTAAGCTTGGTCAGCGGGTAGTCCACGGTAAGTTCGGCGAAGGTGTCGTGCTGAATTATGAGGGTGAAGGAAAGCAAGCCAGGATCCAGGTCAATTTTAATACCGAAGGAAGTAAGTGGCTCATGCTTGCCTATGCCAATCTACAACCCGCGTAGAACTTGACGCGCTAGCGAAAAAAAACAAATAAGTAATCAATAAGTAATGAGGCGATTGATGTTGAGAATACTAAGTGTACTTGCGTTGTCCTTTAGTCTTTTAGCCTGTGGGGGATCCAATCAAGAGGCAAACGCGGTGGCTCCAGAGGCTGCTGCAAAGACATTTAGCTGGCGAATGGTGACCACCTGGCCGAAGAATTTGCCGGGTCTGGGAAGGGCTCCGGAGATGCTTGCGGAGAAGGTGGCGGTAATGAGTAACGGCCGATTGAAGATCACCGTTTATGGTGCAGGTGAAATTGTACCGGCCCTGGGTGTGTTTGACGCGGTATCGCTAGGTAATGTTGAGATGGGCCACGGTGCTGCTTACTACTGGAAGGGCAAGGTGCCCGTCGCTCAGTTTTTCACGGCGGTTCCCTTTGGTTTAACTGCCCAGGAAATGAATGGTTGGCTTCAATACGGGGGCGGCATGCCCTTATGGGAAGAACTCTACGGCAAGTACAACCTTGTGCCATTAGCCTGTGGAAATACCGGGACGCAAATGGCCGGTTGGTTCAACAAGGAGATTAATAGCCTTGAAGATCTAAAGGGCATGAAGATGCGCATACCTGGATTGGGTGGGGAAGTTTTCGAACGTGCTGGTGGTACTGCGATCAACCTACCCGGAGGCGAAATTTTCACGAGCTTACAAACGGGGGTGATTGACGCCACGGAATGGGTAGGACCCTATAATGATTTGACCTTTGGTTTACACCAGATCGCAAAATACTATTATTACCCGGGCTGGCAGGAACCAGGTCCTACCCTTGAGGCGATTGTCAACAAAGCAGCATTTGATACCTTGCCAGCGGACCTGAAAGAAATTCTACGTATGGCTGCCAAAGCGGTAAATGACGATCTCCTGGCGGAATATACCGCTAGAAACAATGCAGCCCTAAGGGACCTTGTTGATAACCATGGTGTGGATCTACGGCCTTTGCCGAATGATGTGCTTCAAAAGTTACACCGGATTTCGAATGAAGTGATTGCGGAAATCCCCGGGGATGATGAGCTAGGCCAGAGGATTTACCAATCCTATGTTGAATATCGTGATGGTGTTGTTGCTTATCAGGATATTGCAGAGCGGGCTTATGTTAACGCGAGAGCCCAACCCATCAACTAGGAAAAAGCACGCCTGGTAACCAGGTGGCCAGTCTTGGTTCCAGGGCTAGTATTACGAGCATCAGTAGTTGCAGTATGATGAATGGGATAACACCTCGGTAAATTTGCATCGTGGTGACTCCCTCGGGTACTACCCCTCTCAAATAGAACAGGGCAAAACCAAATGGCGGCGTGAGGAACGACGTTTGCAGATTCAGCGCAATCATCACGCCAAGCCAGATTGGATCGAGCCCCATGGCAAGTAGCACTGGACCAACAATTGGTACCACAACAAAAGTGATTTCAATAAAATCAAGAATAAAACCTAATAAAAAGATCACCACCATGACAACGATTGTCGCCTGAACAACCCCCCCAAGGTGAGAAAATAGATCTCGCACCATATCTTCGCCGCCAAAGCCCCGAAAGACTAACGAAAATATTGAGGCGCCAACAAGAATAAAAAAGACCATAGCGGTGGTTTTTAATGTTGAATCACAGCCCTCGAGAATTTCTGAAAAGTTTAAACTGCGAGTCGTAATCGCAATAATCAAGGCGCCCATTGCACCCACTGCAGCAGCCTCCGTTGGGGTCGCAAGCCCTTTCAATATTGAGCCCAAGACCGCAACAATCAAGATAATGGGTGGTGCTATGCTAAGTAAAAGGTCAGCAACACTGACTTTTTCCTGTTGTTTGGCAGGTGGTGCTAGATCGGGCCTTAGCATTGCGACAACAATGATATAGACCAGATATAAACTGACCAGAATCAAACCAGGAATAATAGCGCCGGCGAACAAGTCTCCTACGGAGATTGTCTTGGGGTTAAAAATACCCTGGTTAAGCTGTGCTTGCTGGTATGCGTTGGAAAGTACGTCCCCTAATAGCACCAGCGCAATTGAGGGTGGAATAATTTGTCCCAGGGTCCCCGTGGCGCAAATTGTTCCCGTCGCAAGGCCCGGATCATAGTTAGCTTTTAACATCGAGGGTAATGACATCAGGCCCATGGTGACAACCGTGGCGCCAACGATGCCCGTACTTGCGGCCATCAACATCCCGACCAGAGTGACGGCAATACCTAATCCGCCGGGGAACTGTCCAAACAAACCGCTCATTGCAGAAAGTAACTTTTCTGCAATCCGTGATTTCTCGAGGATGACCCCCATAAGGACAAAAAGCGGTACAGCCATAAGTGTTTGGTTGCTCATAATACCGAACAACCGATTCGGCGTTGCCATCAGAAAAGACGGTTCAAAAACGCCTGTGGCGACGCCAATTCCTGCAGCAATAAGTGCGGTGCCACCTAAGGTCAGAGCAACCGGATAACCCGCGAGCAGTAGAACGAACACCGCCAGAAACATCATAAGCGAAGCGTATTCAGCCATCTGTTGGCGGTCCTGGTTGAGGAGTTAGTTGCGCCAGGTTTCGAATGACCTCGCCGAGACCCTGCAGGATGAGGAAACCAGCGCTGACTGGAATTAAAGTTTTCAGTAAATAAACAAAAGGGAGCCCGCCTGGTTCTGCGGAGCCTTCGCTAAGCCGCCAGGAGAAGCTGACATAGTCGAAGCTTGAGTAAAGTATAAATCCGCTCATCGGTAGTAGGAAAAATAGAGTACCCGCGAGATTCACCAGGGCCTGGCCACGCTGATTCAATTTCTGATACAGAATGTCAACTCGTACATGACCACCCTGCTTTAGGGTATAGCCAAAACCCAGCATAAAAACCGTTGCATGAAGGTATATCACCGACTCTTGAAGTTTAACGGCGCCATAATCAAAGCCATATCGACTGACGACCACGCCGAAAGTTGCGAGGAGCATCAACCCCAGGAGTGGAGAGATGACCCGGCCCGTTAGATCGGAGAACCGATCAATTAGGTTGAGCAGAAGCCTGGGTAGTTTTTGCAAAGCCGGTCTATCCGAGTGCGTCCAAAAGCAGATTTTAGCATGCTACAGCGGCTGATCTGGTGTCTCAGATTGTTGCTTTACAAAATTTCTGAAAGCGACCAGAAGTCTTCTGAATATGGGTCGTTCCAATGGGAGATGCTGGCTGCCGACCTGTGCAACAGGAATAAGTTCTGCCCCGGTACCGGTGAGGAAACACTCATCAGCGGTCGTCAAATCCAGGGGGGTCATCGGGCACTCTCTGACTTCTATTTGTTCCTCGGCGGCGAGGTGCATGATCACTTTCCTTGTGATGCCATCCAGAGCACCTTCGCTGACGGGGGGTGTCAGTAGTTCGCCATTTTTAACAATAAAGAGGTTATCACCACTTCCCTCGGCAACACGTCCCCATTGATTCAGCAGTATCGCCTCATGGGCCCCGGCTGCTGTTGCCTCACGCCTGGCCATGATTTGATTCAGATAGTTGAGACTCTTGATGCGGGGATCAAGTTGGTCCGGGCTAAATCGCCGGGTTGCAGCAATTACGATCTTAACGCCATTGTGCAGTATGGCATCGGACACAAAAGCGAGTTGATCGACGATAATGATGGTGCTTGGATTTGCACACAGGCTTGAGTCGATGCCAAGAGGGCCTGCGCCCCGGGTGACAATCAGGCGAATGTAACCGTCACTTTGGTCTGAAGCCTCTATGGTTTCCTGCATTGCCTGGGTCATCGCGATCATGGACATTGGTAGTTCTAGACCAATTGCGGTGGCGGAAGCAGCAAGACGTTGCAAATGCTCCTCGCCGCAAAAAATGGCCCTGTTGTAGAAGCGGAGCCCCTCGAATACGCCATCTCCGTAAAGCAAACCGTGATCCATGACCGAGATGTTGGCAGCTTCGGGGTGTCTCAGTTGACCATCAATATTAAAGGTTGGCATTGTTTAAGCCTCAGATTCAAAAATGTTGCGGAGTTGTTCGTAATCGGCACCAAACCTGGCGACGAGCGGTTCATCTAGAAAGCGGGTGACTTTGGTGATGTAGACATCGTGTTTCACATAGTCCTCTGCAACTGTGACAAACGCTTTATTGCGGGACCAGGAGGCATCAAATTTTTCGCTTTCTGAAATGCTGGCGATCACAACAGCTTCCCCGTCTACCACAAGGGTGAACCCTCGACCGCCCTTCTCGGCGTAGAGTGTCTGTTCTACGGGATGGTGGTAGGTGGCGCCGATTGAGACCTCGGGAGTGCCGAAATGCACAAGGGCAATCAGGACATTTTGTGCTTCAGCGGCAACTAGATCAGCTTTGATCCAGGATAATTCCTCCTTCCAACAAGAAATGAGAATGGTGTTTTGTGCACTTTGGACAAGTCCCACCGCTTTCTCTACAAGATCGTCATGGTTGGCCAGAGGCCAGATAAAATCAGGTTCTTGGCTCGACTTTAAGGTGCTAAGGAGAGGCAAAAGTGCCTGGGTTCGGTGCTTGATCTGTTGATTTAGCTGATCGGTCAGCGCATCTGGCGGAAGTGCAACATAAAGTGGTTTATCCGCAACATTTGAGTCCGAGAGGCGGACTATGCCTTTTCTTAATAGCTTATTTAGGGTTTCGTATATCTTAGAACTGGGAATACCAGAACGCTTGCCAATATCGTAAGCACCACTGGGTTGGGCTTCCAGTAGAGCGATATAGGCCTTTGACTCGTTCGCCGTGAAACCGAGTTGTTGGAGTAGATCGAGTGCTTTGTCGAGCATTATGATTGTCTAGAAAATATTAACTACTATGGTAGTTAATAATGCGCGGCGATTCAATCTAAAATCCAAAATGCCCCAGAATACCCAGGAATATCGCCAGGCCTGTCCAGTGATTGTTGCGAAAAGCAGCAAAGCAGCCATCCCTGCTTCTATGCCGAATCAAATATTGTTGGTAAATCAGAAACGCGGAGGCGGCAAACAATCCAATATTGTAGATCCAACTGAGCTCTATATGTCGATGGAGTAGTAAGAGAATACTGATAAAGAGCAACTGCAGGACACCGATGATGAGCTTGTCCATTTCAGCAAATAGAATGGCCGTGGATTTGATGCCGACCTTTATGTCGTCATCCCTGTCGACCATAGCTAATTCTGTGTCGTAGGCAACTGTCCAAAGCATATTCGCAACCACCAGCAGCCAGACAAAGTTGGGTATTGCGCCGGTGACCGCGGCAAAACTCATTGGAATACCGAAGGAGAACGCGATGCCGAGTACAACCTGGGGTAGATAGGTCACCCGTTTCATCAGGGGGTAAAGCCCAGCGGTTGCGGCGGCAGCGATTGCGAGCAAGATGGTCAACAAATTGGTCGTTAACACCAGAATCAATGCGAATAACAGGAGCAGAGCCATAAAGGCAACGGCATCTCTCCGGGGTAGTTCACCGGTCACCAGAGGTCGATTAGCCGTCCGTTTGACTTGAGCATCAAATTTGGTGTCTGCGATATCGTTAATAATGCAGCCAGCCGACCTTGTTAGGATTGTGCCTGCGACAAATACAAAAAGGAGGTGCCAACCTGGAAACCCCTCTGAGGCAATCCAGAGTCCCCAAAGTGTTGGCCACAATAAGAGGTAGATACCAATGGGTTTGTCGAGTCTCGATACCGCAAGTAGATGAGGTAACTTTTGAGAAAAGCTCGGAAATCGCTCTAACAAACTGCCAATAGGGTTGCTCACGTCTTTGTCCCGTCCCTAATAAATCGGTTAGTATACGCGCTTACCTCGGCTCCGGCCTTTCTTCAATTTAACAGTGGATTGTGTAGTAGCAATGAAAAAGTGGCAGTGTATCGTTTGTGGATTTGTTTATGATGAAGCCGAAGGCTTACCGGAAGAAGGAATAGCACCCGGCACCCGCTGGGACGATATCCCAGATGATTGGTGTTGCCCTGAATGTGGTGTTAGCAAGGAAGATTTTGAGATGGAAGCGTTATAACCCATCAGATTCAATTTCATTTACGCAGGGCAGTTTTAAAAAGCCACAAATAGAAACCACAAATCGAAACCACAGATAGAAATCACAGATAGAAATCACAGACAGTAAGCACGGAAATAAAAGTGCCGAAACAAAGTGCAGAAAGAAAGTGAGCTCGAAAAGAAAACTAAAAATAGCACGCAAACACAGCAGGCAAACATATGGAACAGAACAATCTGACCCGAGACATATTGATCGGCATGACCGCCGGTATCTTGTTGGGATCGTTGGTCTATAGTTTCAATCTCGCTGACGAGAACTTTTTTAAGGCCTTTTTAGTTGATGGCGTGCTCGACATTGGTGGCAAGGTGTTTGTGATAAGCCTTAAGCTTCTTGTTGTGCCCCTGGTATTTGTTTCTCTGGTTTGTGGTGCCAGTAATCTTGGTGGCGGCGCCAATATGGGTCGAATTGGCCTTAAAACAGTTGGTTTGTACATGGCAACCACTGGTATCGCAATTAGCCTGGCCCTTGTTGTTGCGCTAATTGTGGAGCCGGGAGTCGGAATCAACCTATCAACGGCAACGGAATTTTCGGCTAAAGATGCCCCTTCCTTAAAACAGGTCATCATCAATATCTTTCCTTCTAATCCAGTCAGGTCGATGGCTGAGGGTAATATGTTGCAGGTGATTGTTTTTGCGATTCTAGTCGGAATAGCCCTGCCGAAATGCGGTGATGCCGGTCAACGGGTGAAAGCCCAATTGGAAGATTGGAACGATGTTGTGATGCGCCTGGTCATGATGCTGATGGCTGTGGCGCCCTACGGTGTTTTTTGTTTGTTAGTGACCCTCTTTTCAAACATGGGTTTTACTGCCATTGCGGATCTGTTCAAATACTTCATCTGTGTAGCCGGTGTTCTCGTGCTGCACTATCTTTTGACCTATGGTTTGCTCGTCCAGGTGCTCGCACGATTGAATCCCGTTGGCTTCTTTCGAAGACTTGGTCCCCTTATGGCATACGCCTTCAGCACGTCTAGCAGTAACGCAACTATCCCAGTCACCCTGGATACGGTGGAGCGACGACTCGGGGTTAAAAATGAAATTGCATCTTTTACCGTGCCGTTAGGTGCCACGATTAATATGGATGGCACTGCGATCATGCAGGGTGTTGCGACGGTGTTTATTTCTCAAGCTTACAATGTCGACATTGGCCTCACGGGATACTTGATGGTGATTCTTACCGCTACTCTGGCATCGGTGGGTACCGCCGGTGTCCCGGGTGTTGGGTTAATCACGTTGGCTTTGGTACTGCAGCAGGTCGGTTTACCCGTTGAAGGTATTGCCCTGATCATTGGTGTAGATCGCTTGTTGGATATGATGAGAACGGCTGTCAATGTAACCGGTGACGCGACGGTATCCACTATCGTAGCGAAGAGCGAAGGTAAGTTTGATTCTGATATTTACTATGGCAAGGTGCCCGCGGCCAGATCTGGATTATAGGTCGCGGTACTTTCTATCGCCCGCCTACCGCCGCGGTTGCTAAACCTGGCTAATGACTTGAGGCATAGTAAGCCAGCGTTGCATTAAGGACTCCGCGGTTTTGTTGTCCTGGACTAAGATCTTGTCCGCCAGAGTGCGGATTTCATCGAGCATGTGCCCGTCGCGCACAATATCAGCGATTTTGAATTGGAGTTCGCCCGACTGCCTGCTACCGAAAATCTCTCCCGGTCCGCGAATCTTTAGATCCTCCTCTGCAATGACAAAACCGTCCTGGCTCTCACGCATAACATTCAATCGCTGTTTAGATATCACACCGAGAGGTGGATGGTAGAGCAACAGGCAAAAACTCTCTTTGGTCCCCCTACCAATTCTGCCCCGTAGCTGATGAAGTTGAGCGAGACCAAGTCGCTCCGGATTTTCAATTACCATCAGACTGGCATTCGGGACGTCGACACCTACTTCGATGACGGTGGTCGCGACCAGTAAATCGATCTCGCCGCCCTTGAAGGCGTTCATCACATCGGTCTTTTCTTGAGCTTTCATCCGACCATGAATCAGCCCTACTTTTAGGTCGATTAGAACTTCTGCCAATTGTTGGGCCGTGACCTCCGCGGCCTGACATTGCATCGCCTCTGATTCTTCAATAAGCGTGCACACCCAGTATGCCTGGTTGCCGTCCTGGCAGGCTGCCGCAATTCGTGCCACGACATCGGGGCGTCGGGTATCGGGTAAGACTGTGGTTGTAATCGGCTGCCTGCCTGGGGGTAATTCGTCGATGACACTCACATCCATATCGGCGTACAAACTCATTGTTAGTGTTCTAGGGATCGGAGTTGCGGTCATCACCAATTGGTGAGGCAACTGCCCATTGGTTTCTCCCTTCTGCCTGAGGGCGAGGCGCTGATGCACACCAAACCTATGCTGCTCGTCTATGACAACAAGACCCAGGTTGTGAAACTTGACGGAATCCTGAAACAGCGCATGGGTACCAATGATGACCGACGCTGCTCCATTTTCGAGTAATGCCAGAGTCTCAGTTTGCTTTTTGCCTTTTACTTTGCCGGTTAACCATGCGATTTGAACACCCAGGGGTGACAGCCATTCAGAAAAATTTAGGAAGTGTTGTTCACTTAGTATTTCTGTTGGCGCCATGATGACTGTTTGATAGCCACTATCAAACGCTGACAAGCTAGCGAGTGCAGCGACAACGGTTTTTCCTGAACCTACATCACCCTGTACCAGTCGCAACATGGGGACTGGACGACGAAGATCGGTTTGAATTTCTTCAGTCACTTTAGATTGTGCGTTAGTCAGTGAAAAGCCTAGATTATTTAGGAAAGCAAAATGACTCGGAGAACTTTTCGCAAATGCCTTTCCGGGTAACTGTTGAGCTTGTTGTTTGATTTTTCGCATGCTCAGGTGATGTGCTAACAGTTCTTCGAAGGCGAGTCTTGAAAGCGCTGGGTGTGTGCCGTCTGCTAAGACCGCGGGATTTACATCTGGACTTGGATTATGAGCGGTGATCAACGCCTGATTAATATCCGGAGTTTTCAGTTCAGGATACTTGTTGCCAATGCTATCGATTACCTTCCCAGACTTCATTAGATTGAGTACCTGGTCAATAATTTTTCTAAAGCGCTGCTGGGTTAGACCCTCGGTCGACGGGTAAACGGGGGTCAACGAGGTTTCGAGCGGACTATCCGCTGGTTCGTATTCCGGGTGATACATTTCAAGGCCAGCGGCACCTCGGCGTACTTCACCAAAGCATCGTATAGTTGAACTATTTTCAAGGTTGGTTTGTTGGACCCGGGAAAAGTGAAAAAAACGAATGGTCAGGGTGCCAGTGTGGTCCTGAACTTTTGCCAGCAAGCTACGCCGTCTTCCAAACGCAATGTCACAGGCCAGTACCTTGCCTTCAATTAGTGCGGTGGTTGAGGGTTGTAGTGCGCCAATAGGCGTGACCTGTGTTCGATCCTCGTACCGTAGGGGCAAGTGAAACAGAACATCTTGAAGTGTACGAATACCAAGTTTTGCAAGCTTGCCTGCAAGGGCGGGTCCGACCCCTGACAGGCTGGTAACGTCGGCCTGGTCGAGGCGATTGGGCATTAACTCGTCATGGCTACAATGGCGTCAACTTCAACCTTTGCGCCTTTTGGTAAGGCGCTGACTTCAATTGCAGCTCTTGCCGGGTAGGGTTGTTCGAGAACGGCCGCCATAGCTTCATTGACCAGGGGAAAATGATCCAGGTTAGTCAGGTAGACATTAAATTTCAGAACATTATTTAGATTTGTATTCGCCGCATCGCAAACAGCTTTCAGGTTCTTAAAGACCTGTTTAATCTGAGGTTCAATTTCATCGCTGACCAGAGTCATTGAGACCGGGTCCAGGGGAATCTGACCAGAGATATACAAAGTGCCTTGATGGACAACAGCCTGCGAGTAAGTGCCAATTGCGGCGGGTGCCTTGTCCGTGGAAATGATCGTTTTCATTAGCCCCTTGTCCTTGTGATTTTGTTGATACTTCTCACGGTCCGCAGTCTTTTTATGACCGCAGCCAAATGCACTCTATCTCTTACACTCAAGACAATATTGACGGTTGATAGCGCGGCGTCTCGCTCAACCATATTCATTCGCTCAATATTTGCGTCGGCGTTAGTGATGATGCTGGCAAGGGTCGCAATCATAGCTTTTTCGTGTTCTAGCTCAACCCGGAGTTCAACGGAAAAATCGTCATCAACATTGGGATCCCAGCGAACGGTCATGATTTCTTCTGGTCTGTCTCGAAATTCGTACATATTTCGACAGCCGTCGACGTGTACAACAATGCCTTTACCCGGCGAGATATGTCCAATAATAGGATCCCCTGGTATGGGTTTGCAGCACTTAGCATAGGTGACCACAAGACCCTCCGTACCCCGGATCGCCAATGGTGCATGTTGATCCGGCTCGTTGTACTGTTCGGCGTTGTCCTCTAACAGGGATCTGGTAATCACAAAGGCCATCTGGTTGCCGAGTCCGATCGCTTCAAGTAAGTCGCTCACATCAGAAATATTTTTTAGTGCCAGGACTCGATTCCATTGTGCTTCAGTCACATCCACAAAAGATTTGGACTGGGTGCCCAGGGAGCGTTCTAACAATCGCCGACCCAGCTCTATGGATTCGGAAGACTTTTGATTTTTTAGGGTGTGGCGAATACCGCCTCTGGCTTTGCCAGTAATGACAAAACTTAACCATGCTGGATTGGGTTGGGCGCCGGGTGCGGTAATGATTTCTACTGTCTGACCACTTTCCAGAGTTGCGGAAAGTGGCCCCAGGCGCCGGTCAATCCGGCAAGCTACGCAGGTGTTACCAATATCTGTATGAACCGCATAGGCGAAGTCCACGGGCGTTGCTCCCTGGGGGAGGTCGTAAATTTGACCCGCCGGTGTAAAGACATATACCTCATCGGGAAACAGATCAATTTTCACATTTTCAATAAACTCTAGAGAGTTGCCGGCGCTCTGCTGTATCTCGAGCAGCCCCTTCATCCACTCCCGTGCCCGTTTGTGACTTCCGCTGGTACTTTCATCGCTGGTTTTATAAAGCCAATGGCCGGCAATGCCATTGTTGGCTACCATTTCCATTTCAAAAGTACGAATTTGAATTTCAATTGGCAGGCCGTGCATGCCAAACAGCGTGGTATGCAATGACTGGTAGCCATTGGCTTTTGGAATAGCGATGTAGTCTTTAAATCTTCCAGCAACTGGTTTGTACAAATTATGGACTGCGCCGAGAACCCGATAGCAGGTATCGACGTCGTCTACAATAATGCGAAAAGCGTACACATCCATGATTTCAGAAAAGGAGCGACGCTTGCTGCGCATTTTGTCGTAAATACTATAGAGATGCTTTTCTCGACCAAAAACTTCAGCGGGAATGTTTTCCCGCTCGAGACATGACTCAATGGATGACAGAACCTTGCTCACGACTTCCTTACGGTTGCCCCGGGCTTTCAAAACGGCCTTTTCGATCATGCGTGAACGTAGTGGGTGCATGGCTCGAAAGCCGAGTTCTTCGAACTCCACGCGAATGGTGTTCATGCCGAGTCGATTGGCGATTGGGGCGTAGATTTCTAACGTTTCTTTAGCAATCCGACGGCGCTTTTCTGCATCGAGAAAGCCGAGGGTTCGCATATTATGGAGTCGGTCTGCAATCTTGACCAAAATAACTCGAATGTCCTTGGCCATCGCCAGGGTCATTTTCTGAAAGTTTTCCGCCTGGGCTTCGGCCCTGGACTGGAACATGCTTTTTAACTTACTGACACCGTCAACCAGATTTGCCACGTCCTCATCGAATTGTTTTGAAAGTGTGTGTTTGGGAACGCCGGTGTCTTCGATGACATCGTGTAGCAATGCAGCCATCAAACACTGATGGTCCATATGCATTTCAGCAAGAATGGCCGCAACAGCCAGGGGGTGATGGATATAGTCTTCGCCGGATTTGCGCTTTTGGCCGGTATGTGCGGTTTCGGCGAAGTAGTAGGCCTTCTTAACCTGATCTATCTGATCCGGTTCAAGGTATTCGCTAAGTTCAAGTGCAAGGGAGTCAATCGTCAGCAAGGAGTGCTCCGATTGACTCGAGAAGGACGAGCGTAGAGTTACTAGAAGTCTGTGGGTGGTTGATTGAGTCCATCAGTTTCAGTATTAATTACCAGATCGTGTTCTTCTGTCTGGGGCTTTTCGGTGAGGATTGAAGCGTCGATAAGACCTTCCGCAATCTCCCTAAGCGCCAATACAGTGGGCTTGTCGTTTTCCAGAGGCACTAAAGCGTCTTTGCCGCCGGTTGCTATCTGACGGGCTCGCTTGCTGCTGACCATCACCAGTTCGAATCGGTTTTCGACATTTTCCAGACAATCTTCAACAGTCACTCTAGCCATTAAGTTCTCCAATTTTCGTGTGTGCGCCCCAGATTCTCGGGGCCGCGCAGTTTAACGAAAATTACGAGGTAAAAACAATAGCTTAGGGTGATGTTGTAAGCAATTCCGATAACAGGGTTCTTTGCCGCTCAAGTTGAACTTTGAGGCTAAATGCTGGGTCTTCCGTTTCAATGACGGATCTAATTTGGCTGAGGGCCGTATCAAAATCATCATTAACAACCAAATAGTCAAACTCTCGAAAATGAGAAATTTCGTTCATCGCCTCACCGGTTCGACGTTCAATTGTTGCTGCGTCGTCCTGGGCGCGGCTGTGCAGCCGTTGTTTTAAGGTCGCAAGGCTAGGTGGGAGAATAAAAATAGAGATTGCTCCGGCTACCTGTTGGCGAATTTGAGAGGCGCCCTGATAGTCGATTTCGAGCACCAGATGTTTACCCTGGTTGATAATGCTGCCCATGGCCTCGCGGCTAGTGCCGTAGAGGTTGCCAAACACCTCGGCGGACTCGATAAATCCGTCCTGCTCGTGAAGTGCCTTAAATTCGTTTTGTGAAACAAAATGATAATTTACCCCATCCACTTCATGGGGACGCATTGGCCGCGTGGTATGCGAGACAGCAACATCAATATTCGCGCTGGATTCGACCAGGGCTTTAACTAGACTGGTTTTGCCGGCGCCCGACGGTGCTGCAATAACCACCACTTTGCCGCGCGGTTTGTGATTTGAAGGTCCTGTTTTAGGAGAATCTGTCATTCGATGTTCTGCACCTGTTCACGCATTTGTTCAATGATGACCTTTAGCTCTACCGCGGCGATTGTAGTATTGGCTGCGATGGCTTTTGAAGAAAGGGTATTAGCCTCCCGGTTAAGCTCCTGCATCAGAAAATCCAGTCTTCGGCCGGAGGGTTTGCTGCTGGCGAGCGTAGCAGTGACCTCGGCGACATGGGTTTCGAGTCGATCGAGTTCTTCTGCAACGTCGCTCTTTTGCGCTTGATAGACGAGTTCCTGTTCTAATCGTCCTGAATCCACTTCAACCTGTAGTTCGTTGATTCGGTCGCGAATCTTCTGTTGTTGTCTGGCTTGTATAACAGCCACCTCACTTTTGACCCCGGAGACAATCGCTGCGAGTTCGCCCAATTTTTCTAGAATAATACGAGCCAACTCAGCGCCTTCGCGGGCTCTCATTTCAACCAGTGCATCAATCGCATTTGCAAAAACCGCTGCAACCTCTTTACCTTGTTCGTCCCTGTCCTGTTTTCGTTGATCGAGTATTCCTGGCCACTGTAGAAGTTCTAGCGTGCTTGGCTGGCGGGCTTCAGGGAAAACACTGGCTACTTTCCGGGTGGCGGCTTCGAGCTGCTCGAGTCCTTTGGGATTAACCTGTAGCCCTGTTGAGTCGCCCTCAGCGGGCTCAATTCGGAGTAAACAATCTAGCTTGCCTCGTTGTAGCTTGCCCCGCAGGACGTCCCGTAGGGTTGGCTCAAGAAACCGAAAAGATTCCGGAATCTTGAAGTTTACATCCAGATACCGCTGGTTGACGGAGCGAACTTCCCAGACGATTCCCTTGGATTCGGATCGGGCGAAAGCGGTCATACTATTTGTCATATTAATTTTGCGTCTTAGCGCCCTTCTTTGATCGGCCCAAGTATAATGGAGTTTAATGTAATGGTAGGAAAATCAATGTCATTTACTCGCTCAAACGACCGCGCCCTTGATGAGGCTCGGCCTGTGACCTTTGAAGCAGGCTATACCAAACACGCTGAAGGATCTGTTTTAGTCTCTTTCGGAGACACCAAGGTAATTTGCACCGCTAGCGTAGATAATGGTGTACCCGGGTTTTTGCGGGGAAAAGGCCAGGGTTGGTTAACCTGTGAATATGGAATGTTACCCCGTTCTACCAATACTCGGATGGACCGAGAAGCCGCGAGAGGCAAGCAGGGCGGGCGAACCGTAGAAATACAACGATTGATCGGGCGCTCCTTGCGAAGTTGTATCGATATGAAAGCGCTTGGGGAATGCACGGTACGAATCGACTGTGATGTGATTCAGGCTGACGGCGGTACGAGAACCGCCTCCATCACCGGTGGTTGTGTAGCCCTTCATCTCGCTTTACAAAAAACCTCAAAACTAAAAGCGTTTAAGCAGTTTGTCGGCGCGGTGTCTGTTGGCGTGGTGGAGGCAGCACCGTTACTTGATTTGGAATACATTGAAGATTCGAACGCTGAAACCGACATGAATGTTGTGATGACGGAGGCCGGTGCGTTTATTGAGGTCCAGGGTACAGCTGAAGGCGCTCCATTCGACCGAGCCGAGCTGAATGCGATGCTTGAACTTGCTGAGAAAGGTATCAGCGAACTTGTACTCGCCCAAAAAGCAGTTTGTGGAGTAGCGTAATGCTGCCTTACCAGAAGCAATTTATCGATTTTGCCCTTCAACACGGGGTGCTTCAGTTTGGCGAGTTTGTGTTGAAATCCGGTCGAATCAGTCCCTATTTTTTTAATGCTGGAGGCTTTAACTCGGGCGCGGCGTTGCATCGGCTCGGACAGTTTTACGCGCAAGCCCTGCTTGCATCAAAGCTGGACTACGATATGTTGATGGGGCCCGCCTACAAAGGGATTCCGCTGGTTTCAGCGACTGCTATTTCGCTGCAGATTGATCATGGCCGCAATGTCCCCTTTGCATTTAACCGCAAGGAAGCAAAACTCCATGGAGAAGGCGGTAACCTGGTCGGTGCACCCCTGGAGGGAGATGTGGTTATCGTCGATGATGTGATTACCGCTGGTACGGCAATCCGGGAGGTTATTGCGTTGCTAGCTGAAACTCCCGCTTCCGTTGTTGGTGTTGTCGTGGCGATTGACCGAGAAGAACAGGGTCAAGGCCCGCTGTCCGCTATTCAAGAGGTGGCAGCGGAGTTTGGGATCGAGGTTGTCAGTGTTGTAAAATTGAGCGATATTATTGCGTATCTTGATGCATCTGATGAATATCGAGATACACTTCAGAATATGAAGGCATACCAAGAGACTTATGGCATTTAAGGCACGGCTCAAGAATAGCGGCATATTGGTAGCTGTTGGTCTAGTACTGATAGCGCCTATGGTCTCGGCTGAGCTGTATAAATATGTCAATGAAGATGGTGTAACGGTTCTCGACAGTCATGTACCTGCCCGCTATGTCAAAAACGGCTACTCCATTCTGAGTCTCGATGGCCGAGTACTTGAGGTGGTTCAGAGGGCATTATCGGACCAGGAGATCCGAGATCGGGATTCCCAGTTAGCTGAACAACGAGCCCGTGAAAAAGCAGAGCGTGAACAGAAGGTTGCCGATCAAAACCTGATGCGAATTTACGGTACGCCCGAGGATGTTGTTCGTGCACGGGACACCAAATTGGCCAGCATCGAGGGTTTTATCAATACCAGTCGAGGTAACCTGGCTCGACTGGAATCGCAAAAACGTTCATTAGAATCCCAGCTTGCTGATATTGAAAGGGCGGGCGGTACGATTGGCAAAAATAGGCTTGCCCAGATCCGATCAATTGAAAATCGGATTCGAAGTAATGAAGCAGAAATTGCCGCCAAACAGGGGGAGATGGATGAGTTACGGGCTAACTTTGGCGCTGACCTAAAGCGCGTTCGAGAACTTTACCAAACCGGTCCCCTTGGCGGTTAACGATCGAACTATCAATCTGTTTCCAAACCACTTATTTCC
>TARA_R110002072_G_scaffold271010_1_pt1 | contig 79634 bp, 72 predicted proteins | sample TARA_R110002072 | Tara Oceans TARA_R110002072 (sample SAMEA4397118) | marine metagenome | biome: Polar Biome; feature: [SRF] surface water layer (ENVO:00010504); material: water (ENVO:00002006), including particulate matter (ENVO:01000060) such as... | depth 5 m
TACACGCTTGAACCGAAGTTCAAACGAGCCCGAGGTGGCAAGACCTCGGATAAAGCTTTACACTCTTTAGTGTTCATTCCAAATATTAATATTTGGGGCTTCCACTTGCACAAGAATGTAAAGGCATACAAGTGTGACCTTGCTGCCAACTTATTTGACAACCAATACCCTGTCAAGGGCCCGATATGCTTCGGTTTATGGCGTCTCACATTCTCGTGGTGGACCCAACTGTTCACTTGTCAAAGAGGTGACGGTGACCGCATCAAGCGATCGTTTGTCGTTGCCACCGGTCTTGGTGGCGGGGAAGAGTATAGGCCGCATCATTTCGTTGTCAAACTGTGAAGCCAATACTCTTGATCAATTTCTCCACATTCCTGCCCGCCAACTCATCATCCTTCGCTCTCGCCCACTTCACGCCTCGTCTCGCCGGCGACACCGACGCACGCGGTCCATATCTCGGCACCCTGCCCTTGCATTGAATTGCCCCCAAATTCATCCGAAAACGCGGTTTTGAGTGCTTTGGAGGCGGAAACAAAGGTTGCTCCGGTTGTGCGGACATCATCAATCATGATGAACAGCCGTCGATTTTGCGCCATTGATTTTTTTACGCGACCACGATCGAATTTCGTCAAGAAAAAGGCATTCTTCATATTCCGGGCCCGTGCGGTCTTGCTCAGCCCGACCTGTTCGTTTCGCAATCGGGCATGGAGCAGCTGATCGACCCGGCATCCGCTCGATCGGGCGGCGGCCCTGGCCAGAATTAGCGTGTGATCGATCCCCCGGATCATCCGCCGACGCCAATGCATCGGGATCGGCACCAGAACTACCTGATCCGCCGGTATCTGGGCGGTTGAGAGCTGATCTTTGATTGCCAGCCCTAGGTGCATCCCCAGCCCACGACCGGTGGGGCGCCAGGCGCCAAACTTGAGCATCAGGACCTCCTGGCGGATGGTCTTCTGGTATTTGCTCAGGCGGATAGCCCGATCCCATGGCAGCGAGATCGTTCTGCAGGTCGCGCAGCCCTCGCCGTCGGTTTCGTGGGCCCCGATACTCCCGGCGCACCGCCAGCAATACCGATCCGCCCGATCCCTCACCCATCCGGTCTGCTGGGCCCAGCGATCGAACGCGATCCCCGTCCGCCCGAGCAGCTCTGTCTCGACGGATTCCACGAAGGGGTGGGGGAGCCGGATTTCGATCGGCCTAGAGACTGGTTGGGCAGCAGGTACATCGGCCTTGGGAGGCCACTGAAAGGCGCCATGGCCGGAGGGTGCCGGTTGAGTCCGTTCAATAGCTTGTTCGATCAGTGGCTTCATCGCTCAAGGGCGCTGTCTACCGAACCACCCGAGCCATTCGAGTTGTCCAACTGCTGGCGTATTAGGTTCGCCCGCGCGACCCGTCGCTCCTGCTGGGTCAGCGCGGCGTTGAGTGTCCGCTGCAAGTGCATCGGCTGCACGCTCAGCAGCAAGCCGTGGATCTGCTCGAGCGTGATCGTGTCGGTGTCTTTGTTGATCATCCCCGTGAGCACCCCGAGCCGAACCATGCTCAAGAGGTTCATCGCCTCGTCAACCTTCATCATCCGTGCATGGCGGAGTGTGCCCAGCGCCCGCCAGATCTGGTCCTCGATCATCTCGCGCCGGGTGCCCATGAGGTTCTTGCGTGCGTGGCGTTCGTACCCGATGACCATCGGGACAATCTCCTGCTCCATCTCGCGCAGGAGCATCTCGTCGGATTTGCCCAATGTCGTTTGATTCGAGAGCTGGTAGAACTCGCCCGAGGACTCGGAGCCTTCGCCGTAGAACCCGCGTACGGCTAGCCCCATGTCATGAGCAGCCCTGCGCACCTTATCAAGCTCACCGGTCAGCTTGAGCCCGGGCAGATGCAGCATCACCGACAATCGCAGCCCGGTGCCCACATTCGTCGGGCACGCCGTCAGGTATCCGAACCGTGGGTGGTACGCATAATCGAGCCCGGCTTCGATCCGGTCATCCAAGTCATTGGCTTCTTGCAAGCACGACCCCAGCGCTAGCCCCGAGCGGATCGTCTGCAATCGCAGGTGATCCTCTTCGTTGACCATGATGCTCACCCGCTCGTCGGGGACCAACACCGCGACGCTGCGTGGCTCGTCGGGCCCGCCAGCCCCGCTGACCTGCTTGCCCCGCGCGTGTTGACGCGACATCAACTGGCGTTCGACGAGCAGGTTCCGGTCCTCGCGGCCGACCCGGTGCAGGTCGATCCACATGAACCGCGGATCAGCTTGCGGAGCAGCCTGTGAGCCTGGCGCATGCATGGGCATATTGAGTATCCGCTGCTTGCAGGCCTCGAGAATCTGTGAGCGATCCACCCGCGAAGCGTGAGGCGTAAACGGGTACCCCGCGATATTGCGGGCCAAACGCACCCGCGACGACATCACCACATCGCTCGCGTCGCCCAAGCCACGCAGCCACTCGGCGCTCTGGGAAAACGCATCGTGCCCGATGGGGCTCGGGTCTCGTGATGAATCGTCGGCGGCCTGCATGGCACCATCTCCGGGGTGGACTCGTAGAGAAAACGGGTTCAGATCTTCTTCGGCTTCATGGCACGATCAGGCGTACAACACGCATGTCCCGCTCGATCAAGAACCTGCTCGATCAAGTAGCAGTGTCCGGCTTGGGCGTTTGGGATATCGTGGTGATGGGGGCGCTTGGCAGCGGGGATGGCTCGATCTGCGAGCCGGCCATTGTTGTCAACCGGGTGAGCTCGTCACGCAACATCGCGGCGTGCTCGTACTCCTCGTCCCGGATCGACTTCACCAACCGCTTGCGCAACGCATCGAGGCACTCTTCGCGCTGGCGGATGTCGCCGAGCAACGCTTCGAGCCGATTGGGATCGTTCGCATCCTTGCTCTCGCAGAGTGCCCGGCGGGGCACCTTGCCCACATGGTTGCACCCGCCCTCGTGGGCCCGCTCGATCATCGGGCCGATCCGGTCCTCGAAGACCTGGTAGCACGCCGGGCAGCCGAGCAATCCGGATTTCTTGAAGCTCGAGTACACCTGCCCGCACCCGACGCACGACTGGGCCGGCGTCCTGGGCTTGCTCATCGGGCGCAGATCCGTGGTCTCGAGCGAGATCTCGACGCTCATGTCTTCGATCTGATCGGCAGATTGATCGGTCTCTGTAGGCTCAGTATCCGACTTTGAGTCATCCTCCTCGCTGGTGATGACCTGCCCCATGATGTAGTTGGCGCTCGAGATGAGCTGGCTGATGGGGATGTAGGGGTCGACGCTCATCCCTCGATCGCGGGCGCACTGCTCGCAGAGGTGGCGTTCGACCTTTTTCTTGCCGCTGGTGATGATCACTTCGTGGATCGTCGCTTCGTGTTGGCCGCATTCGCAGAGCATCCCTTGCCCTCCATTTGTACAATCCATTGACGGAACCCAATGAGTATACAGGAGTTGAGTCAAAAATAAAAGAGCCCACACGCGATGTTGTGGGCTTTCTATGCAGTATTTTCAGTGCTTTTGAGCGCGTTCACGGTGCTTCAATCCCCCTTTATAGGGAGCCAGCAGCGATCGAATGCCCGATTCAGCCTTCAGCCGCGGCGAGCTTCTGCTGGCGGGTGTAGCCGTACTTTCTCTTGAGCGGCTTAACGAGCAGACCCGAGCGGATCGCGTGAGCGGATGCATACACCTTCACGGTGGTCTTGGAGCCGTCGGTGTTGGTCACTTCAGCGTTGACCTTCTGCAGGTTGGGCTTGAACTTGCGACGGCTCTTGCCGGTCGTCTTCAAACCGAAACCGCCGCTTGAGAGCTTCGCACCGCCGTAGGCTTTTTTGTTGCCGTAGCTTGTCTTTTTCGCAGTGAAGTGGCATTCAAATGGCATCGTTCTTACCTCAGTCTGGTCCATAAGGACATATTGCGGCCCACCTTGGGCATCGGGTCGTGATGATAGGCGTGGATCTGTGATTGTCACGCAATTTCAAGCGATGAACCTGCAGAATAATATTTTGCTATTCAATTTGAAATTGAGACTCAATCTCAATAACACTCCTGCACTCATCCGATCGATTTGTTTTCGATCCACATCAAAAAGGAGCATGAGATGAGCATGATTTTCAAACTCGCGATCCCATCCATTGCATTGGCCAGCTCGATCGCCCTGGCCGGCCCAGCGTCCGTATTCACCGACCGGGACTACATGACCTCGGGGTTCTTTAGCCTCGATCCCCTTGTTCGCGGGGATAACGACGGGCGCGGGGACAACCGCGTCTCGAGCCAGTCGCCGTTCGGCACCTTCAACGAGAACACCTACCTCGAGTTCAATGACTTCGATTGGTCCTCGATGTCAGGGCCGGTCGATCAGGCGATCTTCCGCATCGGCGTGAACTCGGGCGGGTTCGGGGCCGACTCGGACAGCGAGAACCCGTTCGATATCTCGCTCCACAGCCTGAGCAGCGACCCGTGGACCACCATCGACCACCACGCCACCAGCGGCGAAGGCTTCTACCAGAGCTTCGTCAACGATCAGATCACCCTCGATTCGATCGTCAGCACTACGAAGGTCGCCGGCGTCGGTGTGTACGACTGGGACATCACCGCCCTGATCAACGAATGGATCGCCAACGGCGATGCCAACCTCGCCTTCACCATCGCCCTCTCGGGCATCGCTGACATCTCCGGCAACACCTTCCTCCAGGGGCTGACCAACAGCTCAAGCCCGACCTTGGGCGAAGAAGCCACCATCGGGCAGATCGTGCTGGTCCCGGCGCCCGGGATGGGCATCGTGCTCGCTGGGTTCGGCGTCTTCGCGGCCTGCCGTCGTCGATAGACAATTGACCGCCTGATCAGCGTACAAGATCTCACGAGTTGTCTGCTCGTGCACGCTGCTCTGGATCTCGGAGAGAGCGGGCCTAGTTCTTGAACCACCGCCGGGCCCGGCGAGTCCCTGTAGCAATACAGGATCCCAGAGCACCACCCAAGGGAGTGATCCCTTGGGTGTTTTTCGTTGTTGACCAAGCGTGCCCATCCAAAACGGCAGCCGCCCGAGGAGACGGATGACTCTCGGGCGGCCTGTATCCTGGTGGATGTGCCATATATAGAGTTTCAGAGCTGAGGAATCGAACTCAGTTGTTCGAAGCGACTGGGCCCACCGGGGTCGCTTCCTCAGGGGTGATATCGATGATGTTCGGCTCGATTTGGAACTCGACAGGCTCCGAAGCCTCGTCCTGGACATGTCCACCCTGATCGATCAGGAACTGGGCTTCCTCGATGTAGCTCTTGGAGTTGTCCTTGTTGGCGATCGCTTCAAGTCGTGCACGCTGCTCGGTGCGGATGTTGCTCAGACGCCCGTTGAGCTGATCGAGCGAGTTGGCCTGGAATCGGCTGTGCGCATCGATCGTTTCTTGGCGATCTTCCATCATATCGATCAAGCGATCGTTGCGGGCGATGGTGTCGATCTGGGCGTCAAGCTGGAAGAGCTTGGCCTGGAACTCAGACTGCTCGCTCACGAGCCGTTCGTGCAGGTCGGCGAGCTGTGATTCCTGATCGTTCAGGTATCCCAGATCAACGCTCAGGTCCTGGGCTCTGGTCGCGTACAGGTGCTGGGTCTGCTCGATCTGCTGACGCTTGGTGTATGCGTCCTCAAGATCGACGGGCTTGTTGTTGTAGCTGATCCGCACGATCGCGCCCGGGTTGGCCTGCTGGGTGGCGCGGGCCTGGGTGATCTGCGAATCCACGACGCTCAGGTCGTTGGATGCCAGTGAGACCACCTTGGTGGCGATCTGCATCTCACGATTGAGCTGAGCGATCTGGGTCTGGACCTCGTTGAGATCCGAGCGGACCTCGGCGATCTTGCCCGGGTACTGCGCTTCAAGCTTCTTGACCTGTGCACGCAGCAGGATCGGGTCGTCGATGTTGTCATCGATGACATGAGTGATCGCGCCGCGTGTCTGGTTGTACATCGCGTGGGCCCGGTGTGGACCAGCGACGGCCACAAGGACACCACCGGCGAGGGCGGTGATCACGACGCCGCGTACTACTGTTTTACCAATGCATCCCATGATAATCTCCATTACTGTTGGTCGATCTTCCTACACATCGACGGGGGCTTTGAGTTCCCAGCCAGCGGGCCGGGGTTGGTATCGAATGTGCCGAGCGTGTTTCTTTCAGGAGGGTTTCCATTTGGATCAGCTCGACGGTTGATTGGTGGGATCGCGCACGCCTGAATTTCACGCCTCGCTTAAAAATCACAAGAAAATGCTCGCCGGAGGGTGGCCAAGGCATGCCCAATCTGTTCTCGGACGCACGAATATCGCTTTTTTGCACCCTCAGGGCTGGTTTGCGGGTATCCTGAGTGTGCAGGTTCGTACGAAAAGCAGACGGAAAATCGGACCGGCGTTTTCCAAAGAATGCTTTTCCTGAATCCCTCGGGTCGATCGGTGCGCTTTGTGCCGCAGGGGGATGTCGAAGCGACGAACAGATGAAAGAGGGTCCATGCTCACGAATATGACCACCAGTTTTATTGCCCGATTGCGTGCCAACGACGAAGCCGCGTGGTTTGAGCTCTGGGAGACCTTCGGGCCGGTGATCCGCATCCAGCTCTCGCGCTGGGGGCGCGGACGCATCGGGGTCGAGACCGTCCGCGATCTCTCGCAGGAAACCCTCGCGGCTCTATCGAACTCTATAGAAAGGTACGATCCTGCGCGCGGGGCCCGGTTCTCCACCTGGCTGCTGGCCATCGCCAAGCATGTGCTCGGCGACGAGATCGACCGACGCATGGCCCTCAAACGCGGGGGAGGCAAAGCCAACGCCCAGTTCGACGAGACCTGGATGAAGGCCGACGCGACGCAGGGGGTCGATGAGATCTACGAGCAGTCCGTATTCTTCGCCAAGGTCGAAGCCGCGATTCGGATGGTCGAGCGGGAAACCGATTTTACGGACTTTACGATCTACCGCATGCGGGTGCTCGATGGGCAGCCCGGTAAAGAAGTGGCCGTGGCGATCGGGGTGTCCGAGCCCACCATCAGCCGTCGGCTCGCCAAGGTCCGATCTGTGCTCCGCACCCGTCTGGGCGAGGTCATCGCGACCTATTCGTTCACGAAGGATGAACTCGACGAGGCCGAGCGAAATGGGCTGGTGATGAATCCCAATACTGGCACCAGCGGGGAGGTCGGCCCCGCGGATAAAGGCGCGGATGTCATGTTCGATGACGCGATCGCCGAGATCTACCACCGACAGATGTTGCTGCGAGCCGAGGACGAGCAAGCCCTGCTTGGGTAATCAATCCTCAGCGCACGCAGCGGACAGGGACAGCACATATGCCAATCATCTCCATCATCGGAACCATCGCAGTCGTGCTCTTGGGGGCCGTCGCGCTCGCAGCCGTGATCTTTTTGTTCGGCAAGCTCTTCGGGATGACCTTCGTCGTCCTCCGCAACATCTTCCGCTTCATCGGCGAAGAGTTCACCGATACGCTCCGCCTGATCGGTGCGGTCTTTGCTTCGATCCTGTATGCACCGCTCGTGGTGCTCAGCATCGTCATCGGGCGTTGGTCGGCCTCGCGTCATTATGCCAAAGCCATGGGCGACGAGGTCCGCATGGGCGGGCGCTGTGTCTATCGCTTGTTCATCGGCAACTTCGCCCGACTCTTCGGCGTGTCCAAAGCATTCGAAGGCATCGAGCAGCGCATCCCCGAGATGATCGCCGCCGCACCCACACGCGACAAGCCGACAAAGCGCGTGGGCATGTTCGAGGGCTACAAGATCGTCGGCTCGCTCAAGGGCGGGGGCTCGGGCGGCAAGCTCTACATCGCCGAGCCCGACGAGGTCAAGCAGGCCGTGTTCGCCAAGCGCAAGCTCGGCCAGGTCGAGCAGGTCGTCATCAAGGTCTTCTCACTCAAGGACGGCTCGAGCCTGCCACAGATCGTTCGCGAGAGCCGAGCGCTCGACGCCGCCCGCTCGCTCGGGCTCGTGCTCGAGCACCAGATGGCCAGCGATCGTTTTTATTATGTCATGCGCTATGTGCCCGGCGAAGCACTCTCCGTCGTCACCCAGCGTCTGCACGGGCTCAGCAGCACCCAAGGGCTCGCCGACGAGCACCTGCGATCGGTGATGAGCCACGCGCAGGATCTCTTGGTCGCACTCGATACCTACCACCACGCCGAGCTCTGGCACAAGGATGTCAAGCCCGACAACATCATCGTCGATGGGCGCGGGCCCGACGCCAAGGCCCACCTTGTGGACTTCGGGCTCGTCACCCCGATGCGCTCGTCGATGACCCTGACCACCCACGGCACCGAGTACTTCCGCGACCCCGAGCTCGTCCGCCAAGCACTCCGCGGCGTCAAGGTCCATCAGATCGACGGCTCCAAGTTTGATATCTACGGCGCCGGCGCTGTGCTCTTCTCGATGATCGAGAACTCATTCCCTGCTCATGGCGGTCTCTCGCAGATCACCAAGCGGTGCCCCGAAGCCCTCCGCTGGATCGTGCGCCGCTCGATGGCCGAGTACGACCGGCGCTATCCAACCGCAGCAGCGATGCTCGCGGACCTGCATGTCGTGTTCGAAGCCAAGGACCCGTTCTCGATTAAGCCGATCGATCTCCCCAGCGTTTCGCAGGGCGATGTCGCCGCGGCCAACCAGATCGAGCACGAGCGGGCCGCCAATGCCGACGAATACTTCCAGCCCGTCAACTTCGGCTCCCCCGTGCCGCCCATCAGCCGGACCCCGGCGTCGAACACCGTGCGCGTTGGTCGCCCCAAGACCAAGATCAAGGGCTGGTGGTCAGGGCGATACAGCGTCGAATCCGCCGAGGGCGCAGCTGCACCGATGCACCCCAACAGAGCGACGCCCAAGCCCAAGCAGGGCCGCCACTCGCCACGCCCGGTCCGCTCACGCGATGATCGCAAGCCCGCGGCCCAGCAGATCCGCGACGCCCGCAAGCGTGCGCACACCATGCGTGCCAACGCCGGCAAGCGCCGGGCGGCTGTTGGTCGGCGTTCGTCATACAACAACTCGCCGGGCGCGGGCGTGGTCTTTGCCGGGCTCTTCGGCTTGCTCGTTCTTGGTGGCATGGGCGTGCTCGGTTTCGCGCTGCTGGCCCCCGCTTTCAACAGCAATCAACAAGCTCATGTCGAACAGTCTCACGCGCCTCATGCGCAGGCCAGCTCGGTCAGCGTATCTACCGAAGACGGCACGACCGTCATCGCGATCGCGGACACGACCAATGGCCAGTCAGTTGAAATCGTTGCTGACGAACAAGCGGGGGATTTCGATGTGGAAATCTTGATGGTGCCGCTGCTCTCGTCGTCAATCGACCCAGAGGCCATCGAGTCGCTCCAGTCCCAGCTCCGGGCCCAGGGGCTCACCGTGCTGGGCGATCTATCGATCGATATGGACAACGAGCAGGTACTTGAGCTGACCGCGGGGCTCCAGAACGCGATCGGTTCGACGCCGATCGACGCACAGGAGTTCACGGGCAAGGTCGAAGCATGGCTCGAAACGACCATGCTCGACGGCGTGTTCGTCTTTGGCCAGCAATCAAGCAATGACCACGGGCATGCGCTCCTTGTACTCGACGGCCACGCGACCGCGATCCCATACCCTGAGCAGACCAGCGAACACCTGATCGGCGAGCTCATCGCCAACGGCTACACGCGCCAGTAATCAAACAGTTTATCAACCACTGTGCGACACTTCGATCAACCGATCGAGTGTCGCCTTTGCGTTTCCGGTGGCGATGGATTCGCGGGCCAGCTCGATGCCCTGAGCAAAGCTCGTACACGCGTCGGCCACCAACAACGACCCGGCCGCCGTGAGGACAACCATGTCCGCGTACGGGCTCGGCTGGCCATCGAGGATATCGGTGATGATCCGGGCGCTGTGCTCGACGCTCGACGCTTGGAGCTGATCGAGCGTCGCCCGTGGGAGCCCAAAGTCAGCTGCGTCGATCGTTTCTTCGCGGAGCTGACCGTCTTGGACATGCATGATGCGGGTCTTGGCGGTGGTGGTCAGCTCATCGAGCCCGTCGTGGGCGTGGACGATCATCGCTCGCTTGGCGCCCAGATTCGCCAGCGTCTGGGCCATCGGCTCGACGAGCGCATCGTCATACACCCCGATGAGCTGTCGATCCGCGCCAGCCGGGTTCGTCAGTGGTCCGAGGGCGTTGAAGATCGTCGGGAATCCGACCGATTTGCGTGGGCCCATCGCGTAGCGCATCGCCGGGTGGTGGTGGATCGCAAAGCAGAAGCACACGCCAGCCGTTTGAAGGCACTTGGACTGGACTGTGGGCGGGGCATCGACCTGCACGCCCAGCGACATCAAAACCTCCGCCGAGCCGCGCCCCGTGCGGGATCGGTTCCCGTGCTTGGCGACGACCACGCGGGTGAGCGCTGATTCTGCCGTCGGTTTCGCGCCCGCGACGATGAAAGCCGCGGCTGTCGAAACATTGAATGTTTTGGGTGCGCCGCCGGTGCCGCAGGTGTCGATCATCGTTTCGCTGGGGGCGATGGGGTACTCAACAGGCTCGACATGGGCCCGCATCGCGCGGGCGGCTCCGGTGAGTGTCTGATCGCTCGGGGGCATGGTCTGGATCAGCGAGAGCAGCGAACCGATCTGGGCCTCGTCGAGCTCGCCCGAGAGCAGCGATCGGAATGTGCGCTCGGCGGCGTCGGCATCGAGCGGGTGCCCATCGAGCAGCGAGCGGAGAATCTGGTGGGTGTCTGCGGGTTCCATAGCCGAAGGGTAGGGGAAAGGTCAGCGATTGGGTACGCAAGAGCAGACATTGAACCCTGCGCACCTCGATCGCGTAGAATAATGAGCACCATGACCCCTGCACCGTCCATCACGAACAGCTCACCACGCTCGCTCGCCCGCCGAGCGGTTCGCGCGTTGCTTGCGCGTCGCCTGCTCGCCGCCATCGGGTACTGGCTCGTGTGGACGCTGCTGGGCGCGATCGTGCTGATTGTTGGTACGAGGCTGTTGACGCCCGATATCGGTTTGCCTTGGTGGGGCTGGTTGATATTCGCGGGCGTGGTCGCCGTGGTCCTTGGTTCGGTCGAGGCGCTGCGTCGCCCGATGAGCGACGCCCAAGGCGGCGGGGTGCTCGACGATCGGCTCGGGCTCAAGAGCCAGCTCCGATCGGCGATCGAGTTCGAGAGCGACGAAACATCCAAGGCCCGGTCACCCGGCTTTGTTGAGCTCGCGATGACCAACGCCCAAGCCGCGGCCAGCTCGGCCATGATCGAGGGCGCGATGGAGCCCGTTGAAACTAAGCACTGGTATCGATCCGCCGCGGTACTCGCGTGCGCGATCGCTATAGGGCTTTGGCTGCCGGCCGGTGAAAGCGGGGCCAAGGTGACGCCGCCGCAGATCCCGACGCAGGCGATCGCCAAGCTCGATGCAGTGGACGATATCCTCAACGATGTGCAGCAGGAAGCGAGTACCGACGAGCCCGAGCCATCGCCGGCCGTGCAGGACGCGCTCGACGATCTCGAATCGCTCAAGGACGAACTCGCTCAAGGCGTCAACGATCAATCGCAGGCCAACGCCCAGACGGCCGCCAAGCTCGAAGAGCTGGCCGACGCGTTGGAAGACGACGCCGAGCAAGAACGCCAGCGGGCCAACGAGCTCGCTGATCGGCTCGCCGAGGCCCAGAACCAGCGAGGCGCACAGGATCAGTCAACAGACGCGCAGACGCCGTGGGATCAGCAGCTCGACAACTTCGCCGACGCGATCAAGGAGCAGCGATTCGATGAGGCTCAGTCTGCCTATGACCAGCTGCGCGAGCAGGCCGAGTCGATGAGCGATGAGCAGAAGCAGCAGCTCGCCGATCAGCTCGAAGAGCTGGCCAACGCTGTCGAGCCCGATGACTATGAACAGTCTGAACAGTCTCCAGAGCAGGGCCCAAAGCAAGACCCCGCGAAGGATCTGGCGGAGTCCATCCGCAAGGAGGCCGACGAACTCCGCGAGCGGCCATCGCAGGAGGAGGCATCGCCCGAAGATCAGCCGAAGGAAGAACAGGGGAACCCGGAAGGCCAAGAACAGTCAGCTGAACAGTCATCCGAAGAGTCGTCCGAGCAATCGGCCGAGGAGTCCTCTGAACAGCCCGGCGATCAGCCCTCGGAACAAAGCGGAAAAGAGCCCAGTAAGCAGCCCGGCGAGCAGCCAAGTGATACGACCGGTGACCAGCCATCAGAGCAGCAGCCGACTGAGTCTCAGCAAGCCAAAGAAGAGCAATCCAAAGAACAGCAAGGCGATGGTAAGGGCGAGCAGCAGACAAACGAGCAATCCGAGCAGGGCCAACCTGCTGCCGAGCAATCCGAGGACAATCAATCAGGCAAAGACCAACCAAAGGAAGGCCAAGCCGAGCAGCAACCCGACGGGCAGGATGAGCAGCCCAAGGAGAGCCAGCCACAAGAGAACCAGCAACAGCAAGGCGGTCAGCCCGACGATCAGCCCGATGATCAGCAGGATGGGGAGCAGGATGGGGAGCAGGAGCAAGGCCAGCAGTCGTCAGATGCCCAAGAGTCGAATGAGCAAGGCCCCGTGGGCCAGGCCCAGGGCGAGCAGGAATCGGATGGCCAGTCCAACGAAGGCGATAGGAAGCCCCGATCGCTCAAGGAATCGCTCGAAGAGATGCAGCGCCAACGCCAGGGCAGTCGCAACAAGCAGGACCAAGCCGACGAGATCCGCAGGCAGGCTCAGGAGCTGAGCAAAGACCAATCGGATGCTGACGAGGATGAGCAGCCAGGCAATGCACGATCGCAAAGCCCGCGTACAGACAATCCAGACCCGCGGTTTGCGCCCGCCGGCGATGAGCCGAGGGACCCCGACGACCCCGCGCCCGAACCCAACACCGGTCAAGGACCGGACTATGTCCCCGTCGATGCGTCTGATCCTGAATCGACCGAGCAGGGCAAGCCGATGGGCAAGTGGTACGCGCCAGAAGGCGAGTCGCAACATCCGACCAACGCGGGCCAGACCGCTCAGCGACTCCGCGAAGCGTCCCAGAAAGCCCAGCGGGCCATCGAGCAGCAGCAGGTCCCGCGCAAGTATCGCCATCTGGTGCGCGAGGCATTCAAACGCGTCAGTGATCGAGCAGACGCAATCGACAACGGCGGCAACGGAGGCAAGGTCGCGCCCCAAGGGCAAGACGCGGTCTCGGGGAAACCGAAATCAGATGCCAAACCGGCGCCCGCCAAGCCATCCGGTGACGATGGATGAGCATCGCGTTCGATGAACCATGGTGGCTGCTCCTGTGCCTCGTCGGTCCGATCTCTGGCATCGTATGCTGGCGATGGATGCGCGGCATCCCAGTCTTCCGTCGATCCATCGCGGTGCTGCTGCGCGTCGTACTCTTTGTGATCCTGGGCATCGCGATGAGCGGGGTGTACCGCGTCGAGACGGCCAACGATGTCGCGGTGATCGCCGTGGTCGATACTTCTGAGTCCGTCCAGAGTTTCGCGTCGCTGGGCGTCGATGAGCTCGGCGTGCCCATCACCATCGATCGGGCGGCTCGGGGCTTCTTGGCTGGGGCCAGCGCTGGGCGCGAATCCAACGATCGGCTCGGGATCATCGCCTTCGACGGGCGCGCCCAGACCATCGCCCTGCCCACCAAGTCCCGCGTGCTTGATCGAGCCATCGAGACCATCGCGATCGAGGGCTCCGACATCGCTGGCGCGATCGAGCAGGCCCGGATGCAGCTGCCACCCGATGCCAATGTCCGCGTGGTGCTCTTCTCTGACGGACGCACGACCTCGGGATCGCTCGACGAGCTGCCCAGCGATGTGCAGATTGATGTCGTGCCGATCCGGTACAATGTCACGCAGGAAGTCGTGCTCGAAGCGGTCGAACTCCCGGCAAGATCCCTGCCCGATTCGATCGTCGAGGTCCGCGTGGTGCTGCGGAGTCTGGGCCACTCGACCGGGCAGCTGCTGCTCCAGCACAACAACGAAGCCGTGGATCTCAACGGCGATGATTCAGGCGTGATGCGCCGGGTGTCGCTCGTCGCGGGGCAGCAGGTCTTTGTGCTGCCCGTGCAGCTCGGCTCCGGGCGGGTGCATCGGTTTGAGGCCCGCTACATCCCCGATCCAATCACCGAGAGCGGCTCGGTGCAAAGTCGCTATGTCGGCGACACCAGCCTGGGCAACAACCAAGCCGGCGGCGTGACCATGAGCTCGGGCGATGGACGCGTGCTCGTGGTCGCCGATCAAGACGCGAGCGACCAATCCCAAGCCCACGCCCTGCTCAATACACTCAACCAAACAAGCTGGAGTGTGGAGACGCTGCCGCTGGCGCAGTTCCCCCTCGACCTGCTCACGCTCGAGTCCTACGACCTGATCGTGCTCGTCAATACCCCACGCGACGCGATCGGGCTCGAGGCCGACGCGTTGATCCACTCCTATGTCCACGAGCTGGGCGGCGGCGTGATCTTCGTCGGCGGTCGCGAGGCCCTCGGTGCCGGCGGCTGGCAGGGCACCAAGGTCGAAGAGATCTTGCCGATCAAGCTCGATGTGGCGGATGATCTGATGGTACCGCCGGTCGCCGTTGTTTTGGTGCTCGATTCCTCGGGCTCGATGCGAAACAGAGTGCTCGGCTCGTCGCAATCGCAGCAGGCCGTGGCGAACGACTCGGCGGCCGGGGCGATCGAGATCCTCAACGACGATGACCTCGTCGGCGTGATCTCGTTCGCCACCAATGCACACCAGGTCGTGCCCATCGGGCCAAACGACCAGCCCGAGTCCACCAAGAACGCGATCGGCTCGATCCCCAGCTCCGGTGGTACGAACATGGTCCCGGCCCTCAAGATGGCCCGCGACATGCTCGAATCCGTCGACGCGGGCACCAAGCACATCGTCCTGCTCTCCGACGGCGAATCCCAGAACTCCGAAGAACTGCCGGAACTCGCCCAAGCCATTGGCGACATGGGCATCAAGGTCTCGACGATCGCGGTGGGGGACCAGGCCGACGAACAGGGCATGAGCGACATCGCCCGGCTCTCGGGCGGGACCTACTACCGCGTGCGCGTGCCCAGTGTGCTCCCGCGGATCTTCCTCAAAGCCATCCGCGTCGTCCGCACGCCCAACATCCGCGAGGCGAACATCTCGCCGATCGTCCTCGACCAAGACTCGCCCGTGATCGGCTCGATGAGCAACCTGCCCGGGCTCTCGGGCTTGGTCATGAGCGAGCGGATCACCGACGACCCGCGCGTCTCGACGCCGATCGTGTCGGATCAGGGCGAGCCGATCTTCGCGTTCCATCAGGTCGAGCTGGGGCGCGTGGCGGTGTTCACCTCCGATGTTGCCCGCTGGGCGCGTCGGTGGATCGAATCCCCGGTGTTCGCATCGTTCTGGACCAAGGTCGCCAACTGGACCATGCGCACCGATGCCAACGAGCCGGGCGAGCTGAGCCTTGTCATCGACGGCACCAGCGCCCAGATCGAGTACAACGCGATCGACAGCGATGGCGTGCCGATCGACGGGCTCGATATCCAGACGCAGGTGTTCGATGCCGCCGGTCGATCGCGAGCAGTGAATCTGGTGCAGGTCGGCACCGGGCAGTACACCGGCTCGCTCGACGAACTCAGCAACGGGGTCCATGTGATCATCGCCAGCCCAAGTAATGGCGGCCAAGCCATGAAGCCGACCATCGCGGGGATGCAGATCTCGGGCGTCGATGAGTTCAAGCACCTGAGCGCCGATCCCAATGCCCTGATCGCCTTGGCGAATCGCACCGGCGGGCGGGTCTTCGCCTTGGATGATCCGGCGTCGGCCAACCTCTTCGATCGCGTCGGGCTCATCGAGCGTCGATCGCTCCAGCCCATGTGGATGCTCTTATTGGCGATCGCGTTCGTGCTCTTTGTGCTGGATTTAGCGGCTCGTCGCGTGGCGTTCGATCGCTGGATCGCTCAAGCCCGCGACGAGACCATCGCCGTGTCGCGCACAATGGGGGCGCAGAAGGTGGGGGCACAGCAGGTCCAACGCCTCAGAGAGTCCAAATCGAATACACAATCGTCCAAGCCCGAAACCCCAGAGATCGACCGCCGACCCATGGCGCCAACGAATACGCCGAAGGCTGATCCAAAGCCCGAGCCCATCAAGCCCAAAGAGACGGACGCGGATCAGAAGGACAAGGAAGCATCCAACCCGCTGCTCGCGGCCAAACGCCGAGCCCGCGAGCGGATGGACGAGGATTAGCTCGGCCGGTTTGGCCATATTTTCTGCAGGTTTCTCATTTCTTGGATAGACAGATATTGTCCCCAATGATTTTTGAGTGCTTCAATCGCCCCATCAAAATACTCATTTGTCTGCAGCTCTGCATAGAAAGCTAAAAAGCGAGCAATGCACATGCATTCTCGGCGTGTGAAGTTTCCGAACGGACTTCCATCGCCATCAGATATCGCCGATGATTCTGTGCTCGATCTATTGAGTATGGAAGGTATGCAGTTTGAGGATCTCAGTTCGCTCGGGGCACCGCCGAAGAACTGAGTGAAATCGTGCTTGAGTGTGTACACCAAATAGGCCGGGAGATAGAAACGAAATCCAGCGGCATCGACAAAAAACATGGCGCTGCTGCCGGGATCAGCATATTCGATATCCACTTGTGTCCAATGGATATCTTGATCCATCTCGCGGGCGAGGGCAAGTTCTTTATCTGTGCCGTAGCTATCTATCGCACCGGCTTCACACAGGGTGATCCCATCCCCGAGTTTGACATCCTTGAACACAGTATGGATCTGATCGATGAGCCGATCTCTACGGACACGCAGATCGTCCACATTGAGCATGATCCGGTCTCGATGACTGATCTTTCGGCCCATCGATGTCATCCTTCCTCTAGAGCGAATCGCCCACCAGCTCGCCCTCAAGCGTGAGCTTATCGGCTCCGGTGATTTTGGCCCGCACGATCTGCCCGATGTAGTCGTTGGGGGAGTGGAGCCCGACGGTGGGGACATTGAAGAAGACGATCAGATCGCCATCGGTTCGCCCCGAGAGCTGGACGGTTGGGCCGTGCGCGGGGTCGGTCGATGGTTCAAGCACCGCCTGGGCCGACGGGGCGGCCCCGCCGATGGTGATGCCGACCATGCCCGAGCCGGGCTTGACATCGGTGCCGCGTTTCTTGTGTTCGTGTCGGCTCAGACCCTCGACCATGATGTCGAACTCGCCGCCGATCTGGTCTTTGGCAATCGAGTCGGAGATCTCGGATTGCAGCACCAGCAGCTCGTTGTTTCGGCGTTTCTTGACATGATCCGGGATGTCATCGGGGATCTTGTCGTACGCCACTGTGCCCGGGCGCGGCGAGTACTTGAAGATAAAGCAGTTCTTGTATCGGCTGCGCGTCAAGAGCTCTTTGGTCAGCTCGTGGTCTTCTTCGGTCTCGGTGGGGAACCCGACGATGAGATCGCCCCCGAGCATCAGCGGGCGGCCGATCTCGGGCTGGTGGAGGAACTCATTGCACCGGGCGATGAACTCGTAGTACTCTTCGATGTCGTGCCCACGGTTCATCATCTTGAGCATGCGGTTGGACCCGGTCTGGGCCGGCACATGGATAAATCGGCAGATCCGAGGGCAGTCGCGAATGACCTGCAGCACATCGTCGCCGAAGTCGCGCGGGTAGCTCGTCACAAAGCGCAGGCGTTGGATCGCGGGGACTTCTTCATGGATCCGGTAAAGCAGATCCGCGAAGGTGGTCGTGTTCGCGCCCGCGAAGGCGTCGCGGTTGTGCGATCCTTTGTAGGTTCGTCCCTTTTGTGGCTGCACGATACCGTCTACGCTCACGGCCGAGTCGTGCTCGAAGCGGTAATGGTTCACCGTCTGCCCGAGCAGCGTGATCTCGATGATCCCCTTGTCGGCCAGGGCCTTGATCTCGTCGATGATGTGCTCGGGGGGGCGATGGATCTCGGCCCCTCGGGTGTGGGGCACCACGCAGTAGGTGCAGAACTTGTTGCACCCGCGCGTGATGCGGACATACGCGCTGCGTCGCCCATCAAAGTCCACCGGCGAGAGCATCCGCCCCAGATCCAGCGATTCGAGCGAGTCACCCGCCGCCGCTAGTGTCGAGGATCGGCGCGACGCGCTGCCCTGGAGCGCCACCTGCTTGGCGGATCGGCGGATCGCGATCTCCGGATCGTTGACGGCCAGCGACGACTTGGTCCGCACCGCGTTGTCCACCAGCTCGGGCAGCTTGTCGAGCTCGGCGGGCCCGCACATGATGTCCACGACCGGCATCCGCGCGATCAGGTCCTTGCCATCGCGTTCGGCCATGCACCCGAGCACCCCGACAACGAGCCCGGGCTGCTCCTTCTTGCGGATCTTCATCTCGCCAAGTCGCGACCAGACCTTCTGCTCGGCCCGCTCGCGGACGGAACAGGTGTTGTACAGCACAATGTCGGCCTGATCCATATCCGCGATGAACTTGTAGCCCAGAGCGCCCAGCGAGCCGGCGACGAGTTCCGAGTCGAGCTCGTTCATCTGGCAGCCGAAGGTTTCGAGGTATACGGATTTTGTAGTCGTGGGCGTATTCGTGGGGGTGCTCATGGGATCAAGTGTACGCCCCGGGTGATCGATACCCAACCCCAAACCTGATCTTGGGATAGACTCTACGCGTGACGACGATCCACGACATCCGGGCCTGGTTCAGCGAGCTCTCGCTGGCGACCAAATGTCTGCTCCTGTTCGGTGGAGCATCGCTGTTTATCATCCTGATCGCCCAGTCGCCGCTGCTGCTTCGGATGAACGGGCTGGTGGGCAACGATGAGCTCGAGCTCTCCCGCACGGTCTACGCGACCTGGTCGAAGCTCGATGGGCAAGACCACTCCGAGACCGACCAAGCCGACGGCTTCGTGGCCGGCGGCGCAACCATCCGCCCGTTCACACGCAACGAGATCGACGCGCAGCTCAACGACGAGCGGTTCTTGGGCGACGCGATGAAACGGTTCGATCAGTCCACGACCCGGGTGGAATACTTCGACGCTGACTGGGAAGGTTGGAACCGGGTGTACCGCTACGCCCGCGCCACGCGCGATGCCAACGCCCAGGTGACCTCGGTCGTGCTCCTCGAGCACCGGGCCGACGGCTCTGGCTGGTCGCTGGTGGTCAACCTGCTCTATGTGCTCGCGTCGGGCTCGATGGTGCTGGCCGTGGCGTTGGTGGTCAATGCGACGATTATCAACCGCCTGATCCTCCGCCCGGTCGAATCGCTCCAAGAGACCGCCGAGCTTGTGCGCGATGGCAACCTCGACACCCGCTCGTCGATCGAGACGGGCGATGAGTTCGAAGAGCTCTCCGAGACCATTAACCTGATGCTCTCAGGGCTGAGCCGACAGCAAGACCAACTCCGCGACGCCAACAAGGCCATGGGTATTAAGCTCACCGAGCTCTCGCAGGCCAACACCGCGCTGTTCGAGTCTGCCCGGCTCAAGGGCGAGTTCCTCGCGAGCGTCTCCCACGAGCTGCGCACCCCGCTCAACGCCATCATCGGCTTCGCCGAGCTGCTCCTGGAGATCGCCCGAAAAGAAGTCGCCATCAACGCCGAGAGCGATGGCGAACCCGTCTTTGATCCCGATGAGCTGAGCAAGCGTGAGCGTTACCTCGTCAACATCGTCTCCGCAGGGCGCACACTGCTCGAGATGATCGAATCGCTCCTGGAGATGGCCAAGATCGAAGCGGGGCGCGTGGAGCTCAACATCTCGACCATGAACCTCGCCGAGAACTGCCAGGCGCTTGTCGGGTTGATCCATCCGCTCGCCCGCAAGAAGGGCATCACGGTCAAGCTCGATGTCTCGCCTGATCTGCCGCTGATCGAGACTGATCCCAAGAAGTTCCAGCAGATCATCTTCAACCTGCTCTCCAATGCCGTGAAGTTCACGGGCAACGATACGGATGGGGCCAGAGGTGGAGTTGCTGGCGAGATCATCCTCCGGGCCGAGCCCATCGCAGACGACAACACCGGGGTCGATCAGGTTCGCATCTCCATCATCGACAACGGCGACGGCATCGCCCCCGACGATCAGAAACGCATCTTCGACAAGTTCCAGCAGGTCGATTCGTCCCACACCCGCACCCACGCGGGCACCGGGCTCGGGCTGGCGATCGTGCTCGAGCTCACCCGATTGCTCCAGGGCGAGATCCAGCTGGTTTCGGAGCTGGGCTCGGGCTCGATGTTCTCGGTGATGATCCCCAAGTCGATCGACTCGCACGCCGTCGAAGAAACCAAGCTCGAAGCCAAGTTCCGCGGCTCACTCCGCCCGCCAAACGAACAGGGCGAGTCACAAGAACTGCTCGAAGAAGATTCAACCAATGCAAATGCCGATGCCGATCCTGATCCTGCGGTCGAGTTCACAGGCTCGGGCGACGAGTAATACACAGACTACTCGGCTTCACGCGCCGACCGCAGACTTGAAATGTCGGATTTCAATCGGCTTCGTGACATCGGGCGCAAACTCCACCGCGACCACATCAATCCGTATCCCTTTGCCCCTGCAGTCTTCGCGGGCGCTGATTGCCTTGGCCAGCGAGCGGAGCTTGCGTTGTTTGGCGGCGGTGATATTTGCCTCTGGGTTCGGGGTCGCTGATGACTTGCGAACGCGGGCTTTGACCTCGACGACCACGACACAGTTGGCTTGAACATCCAGACATAGCAGGTCGATCTCGCCCATGCCCAGTCGCAGGTTGCGTGCCAGCAGGCGGTACCCGTGGTGTTTCATCAGCTTGGCCGCCGCGTTCTCGCCCCGGGTCCAGACTGACTTAGACTTGGGCTTGCGGATGCGTGCGATCAGTGGTCGGATGACTGCGGGAAGACCCATCGCTTAGCTGAGCGGGCCGTAGCGTTGCTCGGCGATCTGCAGCAATCGCATGAGCACCTCATCGCGGCTCGACACGCTCGCCCGGTTCATCAACCGCCCGAGGTACTCGTCGTTGGCGATCTTGCGCCGTTCGATGGTGAGCTCTTGCTGGATCTTGAGCTGAGCTTCATAGAGCGAGATGGAGTTCTGCTCGATGCGCATAAGCTTGACCCAGTAGACGGACGACCCAAACTCGATCGGGCCGACCGACTCGCCGGTCGAGAGCTTCTGGGTCGCTTCGTTGAGCGCATCCGCAGCCCCGAAGAACGCGGTCGTCTCGTAGCTCTCTTCGAGCACGGCCGTGTGCATGCCGTCGCCGTCGGTGTTGAAGTTGTTGAGCGGGCCCGCGGCCACCTTGAGAAAGTCAGTCCCGCCATCGAGGGCTTCCTGGATCTGGGCCTGCTTTCCGGTGTCCCCGGTCGGGGCGCGGATCACGCGGAAGGTCGCGGTCGGCGGTGGGGTGTACTGATCAATGTCTCGCTCGTACCGCTGCTTGATGTCCCGCCACGAGACATTGACTCGCCGATTGACCTCCTGGATCAGGGTCAGCTGCACGAGGGTATCGATCTCTTTCTGTTCGAGGGTTTCATCGAGGGTCTTGCCCTGCTCTTGCTGGATGCGTCGTTTGGCGAGCTGGGCGCTGCCCATGTTCTCAGAGAGCAGGTTATCGCGGAAGTTGCTCAAGAATGCCTGGAGCCCGACACGCTGGTTGGGTGTCAACGCCGCGAGCGCCTCGGCCCGGAGCAGCTCGTCGGCGATCATCCCGTCGAGCCGATCGACGATGGTCTTCCCCGCGCTCTGACGCCATTGGTTCATGGGGAGCCTGGCCGCCTCGGCGATCAGGCGATCCTCGATGGGGGCGAAGAAGGTGTTGGTGAAGATCGGCTTGCCGTTCACATCGCCGATCTTGGCGTCGAGCAGTTCGAGGGATTCATCGCCCCGGAGGTTGACATCCGTCGCGATTTGTACCGTCGGATCGGGGAGCAGCGGCGTCTGTGCCCCGATCGGAGCCGAAGAGTTTCTCAGCGTGATCCCTTCGCTCGGGATCGGGCGAGGCTGTTGGGCGGTTTGCTGAGCAGCGGGGGAGCTGTTGGCTGCTTCATTCGTTGGTTCGCTGGGTTGGTTGGTAACTTGGCTGCTCAAATCGGGATTCGAAAAATCCCTCAGCGACACCCGTTCCGGGTTCTCGGATCGTTGTGTAGCGACCTTTGAGCTCGAGCACCCGCTCAGTATGCCCGCGATGCACACGAGCGCAAGGCTCAAACGGGCGGAAATTGGAGCCGAGAAAGGGGCGATTGGGCGTGGTTTGGTCATCATGAAGTGTTCTCTTTATCCGCGGGGCGCTACGATACATACTACACCAAATGGAGCCCAAAATGTCCGATCCCGACGCCCCGAAAATCATTATCGACGACGACTGGAAATCCTCTGCACAAGCCGAGAAGCAGAAGCTCGTTGACGCCGAGAAGCAAAAAGCCGAGCAAGCCGCCACACAAGGCCCCGGCGGGCTCCCCGAGGTCATCGGGTTCAAAGAACTCCTGAGCCTCTTCGCCACCCAGGCGCTGATGTACATGGGCGCGATCCCCGATCAGTCCGGGCGGGCGATGGTTTCGCTCGAGGTCGCCAAGCTCAACATCGACCTGCTCGCGGTGGTCCAGGAAAAAACCAAGGGCAACCTGACGGCCGAAGAACAAGAAATGATCGACGGCACCGTCACCGAGCTGCGGATGCAGTTCGTCGAGGTCAGCAAAGCCGTCGCGCAGGCCGCCCAAGACGGCACGCTCGAACAGATGACGATGGACCCCAATAACCCCGGCGGGCCGATGGGCGGCGGTCCAGGCATGGGTCCAGGCGCAGGCCCCTCGCTGTCGCTCTAAAATCGTCGATATTCACGCTCTATACCCCTTCTGGGCCGATAGGACGAGATTGACAGACAGAAACGCTTGTGGAGCCGTACTCTCTCCGGCTCACAACAGACATACAGATCACCAAAACCACATCGGAGCTTTGCGGTGAGCGAACAATCTGGATCGATCCCTAACCACTTTCTCATGCGACGGTTACATTCGCTGACGGGCATCGTGCCCATCGGCGTGTTCCTCATCGCCCACCTGACCACCAACTCCACCATCGCGTGGGGCGGGCTCAACTCCCGAGCCGATCAGGAAGGGTTCGGCTGGATGGATCGCGCCATCGCGACCTTCCAGCACGAAGTCGAGTTCATCAACAACATGCCGTTGCTGCTGCTCATCGAGGTCACCCTCTGGTCCGCGATCGGGTTCCACTCGATCCTCGGCGTGTACTACGCCATGAGCGGCATGGGCAACACCGGGTCATACAAGTACGCGGGCAACTTCCGATACGCCCTCCAGCGATACACCGGCTATCTGGGCATCTTCTTTATCTTCTACCATGTCGCGACCCTGCGATGGGGCTGGACCTGGTTAGTACCTGGCGGCACCAAATGGTCACACGCTGAAGCATCTTCGACCTTCGCCGCGGCTCTGCGTGGCTCGACCGATGAGTTCACCGCCGCCGGCATGGCCGTGGCAATTTTCTACTTTGTGGGTGTCAGTTCGTTGGTCTTCCACTTCGCCAACGGTTTATGGTCCGCCGCGATCACTTGGGGCGTCACGATCTCTCGCCCCGCCCAGAAGCGCTGGGGCATGGCGTGTGCCGGGCTCGGGACTGCACTGATGCTCATGGCGTGGATGTCGATCATCGGCTTTGCGACGCTCGATTACGACCGAGCCGTCGAGGTCGAGGCTTCTCTGCATGGCGGGCACGCAACCCCCGTGATAGAACCGGCACACGAAGACACGATCACCCTCTCCGGGCACGAACACGACGGCTGATCGAACAGTTGGTCGAACCAGAACGATTCTCGATGGATTCAAACCTCCTCAGCGGCCGCATCCAAGCGACGCACAGAGACGAAGAAGATTAAAATGGCTGATGAAAAACGCGTGATTGTTGTCGGTGGCGGGCTCGCAGGGCTCGCGGCGAGTATCCGAATCGCAGAAGCGGGGATGGGCGTCGATCTCTTCTCGATGGTCCCCGTCAAGCGTTCGCACTCCGTGTGCGCACAAGGCGGGATCAACGCGTGCAACGATGTCGCCCGCCAGCAGGGCTACTCGGAGTACCAGCACTTCGACGAGACGCTCATCGGCGGCGACTTCCTCAACGATCAGCACCCCGTGCTCGAGATGACCAACTGGGCACCCAAGATCATCGACCTGCTCGACCGGATGGGCGTGCCGTTCAATCGATCGAGCGAAGGCTTCCGCGACCTGCGCCTCTTCGGCGGCTCGCTCTTCAAGCGGACCCACTTCTCGGGCGCGACCACCGGTCAGCAGCTGCTCTACGCTCTCGACGAGCAGACCCGACGGTTCGCAGCCGAGGGCAAGATCAACAAGAAAGAGTTCTGGGAGTTCCTCTGGCCGATCGTCGAAGGCGAGGGCGAAAACGCCCGTTGCGTCGGGATTGTGGCTCAGGACATGCGGACGATGCAGATCATGTCGTTCCGGGCTGATGCCGTGGTCATGGCGACCGGCGGGTGCGGCTTGGTCTTTGGCAAGTCGACCAACTCGGTGATTTGTACCGGCGGGGCCGCGTCCCGCTGCTACCAGGCCGGCGCGTGGTATGGCAACGCCGAGATGATCCAGGTGCATCCCACCGCGATCCCGGGCGCTGATAAGTGCCGACTGATGTCCGAATCCGCGCGTGGCGAGGGCGGACGCGTCTGGGTGCCCGCCAAGAAGGGCGACACTCGCAAGCCCAACGACATCCCCGAGAACGAACGCTACTACATCCTCGAAGAACGCTACCCCAAGTACGGCAACCTCGTGCCCCGCGACATCGCGACACGCGAGATCTTCGATGTGTGCGTCAACGAGGGCATGGGCATCAACGGGACCAACCAGGTCTATCTTGATCTCACCCACAAGGACCCCGAGTACCTCACCGAGAAGCTCGGCGGCATCATGGACATCTACGAGAAGTTCGTCGGCGATGACCCACGCTACACCCCGATGCGGATCTTCCCCGCGGTGCACTACTCCATGGGCGGGCTCTGGACGACCTACACCGCGGGCGACTACAAGCCTGACAAACCAATCAGCGGATTCAAGCCCGGCGATCCGATCCCCGCGGGCAACGAGCCCGGGCTCGGGCTGGCGCAGGGTGCGCACAACAACGCGATGACCAACATCAACGGGCTCTACGCCTTTGGCGAGGTCAACTTTGCCTACCACGGGGCGACCCGGCTGGGCGCCAACGCGCTGCTCAGCTGCATCTTCGATGGGCTGTGCAACGGAGTCTCCGTGGTCAACTATGTCCGCGAGGGCGAGCAGACCCCGGTATCGCAGCTCGATCAGGGGCTCTTCGACAGCGCGACCAAGCAAGAGCAGGACAAGCACGACAACCTGCTCAGCTCCACATCCAACGGCTCGGGCGATCAGAAGCTCAACCCGTACCAGATCGCCTTCGAGCTCGGCGAAGAGATGAACGCCGCTTCGACCGTGGTCAAGACCGGGCCAAGGCTCGAGAAGTGCCTTGTCAAGCTCGAAGAGCTCAAGGACCGCTACGCAAAGGTCGAGCTCGGCGACGGCGCGATGTGGACCAACCAGTCGCTGAGCTTCACTCGTTCGGTCGGCGACATGATCATCATCGGGGAAGCCATCGCCAAAGCCGGGCTGCTGCGAGAAGAATCCAGAGGCTCGCACTACCGAACCGACTTCCCCGAGCGCGACGACGAGAAGTTCTGGAAGACCTCGGTCGCCAAGTTTAACAAGGATTCGGGCAAGACCGAGGTCGACTTTGTCGAAGTCAAGGCGGGGCTCGTCGAGCTGCGTCCACGCGACTACGGCAAGACCGAATCGAGCGCCGCGCCCGCCAAGAAAGAGACCGCCAACGCTTAAAACCGTTGATAGGCCAGCCGATCAGAGACAGACGAATCAGGACCACCCTGCATGAAGGATACGAGCAATGAGTGAAGCAGAAGCATACGCCTACGACGCTGATATGCGAAAAGCGAACCGCAAGAAGGCGGCCGCCGGGCGGAGTGTCATCTTCAAGATCAAACGCTGCGACGGCCCCGGCAAGCCGAGCCGATGGGAGTCCTTCAAGGTCCCCATCGAGACGGGCGCCAATGTCATCTCGTCGCTCAACTGGATCGCCGCCAACCCGGTCACGACCGACGGCACCAAGTCCACGCCCGTCGTGTGGGACTCCAACTGCCTCGAAGAGGTCTGCGGCGCATGCACCATGGTCATCAACGGGCGCGTGCGCCAGTCGTGCTCATGCCTGATCGACGAATACGCACCGCTCGAGGGCGATGTGATGACCCTCGAGCCGATGGCCAAGTTCCCCGTGATCCGCGACCTGTGGGTCGATCGCCAGCGGGTGTTCCATAACCTCACTCGGGTCAAAGCATGGGTCCCCATCGACGGCACCTACAACATGGGCGCGGGGCCCAAGGAATCGCACGACCACCAGCAGATGCGCTACGCCCTCTCCGAGTGCATGAGCTGCGGCTGCTGTCTCGACGCGTGCCCGCAGTTCACCAAGGAAGAAGACGAATCCAAGTGGGACACCAGCTTCATCGGTGCCCACGCGATGTCCCAGGCCCGCTACTTCAACGAGCACGACACCGGCAAGGAACTCAAGGGCGAACGCATGGACGCGCTCGTGGGCAAGGGCGGCGTTAACGACTGCGGCAACGCCCAGAACTGCGTCAAGGTCTGCCCCAAGGGCATCCCGCTGACCGAGTCCATCGGTGCGATCGGCCGAAGCGCGACCATGCACTCGATCAAGCAGTTCTTGCAGGGCAAGAAGTAAGCCCGATCAACATTCATCAACGAGAATCGCGAGCTGCTAAGCTCGCGTTTTTTATGGAATGGTTATGTTATCGTCTGTTGTCGCATGTTGTCATTGGCTTTACGCATTGAGATCAAGCCGGGGTGGCTTGGGCTGGTGCGAGCGGTGGTACGCCGGGTATCCGGTCTGGTGCTCCTCGCGGTCCTCGCGGGCGTCCTCTTGATCGGCGTCGGCCAGCGAACGGATCGCGTCGATGTGCTCGACCTCTTCGACCTGCTTGTTGTACTCGTCCTTGATGAGCTTGCGCTTATAGGTCGCTTTGAAGGATTCCTCGGCCTTGGCTTTGGATGCGGCGGCCGAAGACACGGGAGCGCCCGAAAGGCTTGCGGCTAGGTTGTTTATAGCACCGGTCATACTCTATATATCGGTTATGTCCGCGCTCGCCCGCCACCCAATGCGCAAGAAAGGCAGGTTTATTTGCGTTTTGGTCGGGTCGTGCGCAAGGGCTATACCCTCTGATCAGGGGAGAGATGTCATCGTGCTCGATCAGGTGCCCATGACATTGACGCCGCAGTCGACATAGATGTTCTCGCCGGTGACGCCGCTGGCCAGGTCCGAAGCGAGGTAGACCGCGGTCTTGCCCACTTCATCGCCCTCGACATTGCGTCGCAGCGGGGCGACCTCTTGGATCGCGTCCTCGATGCGGTTGATCCCGCCCACGGCTGAGCTCGCCAGCGTGCGGAGGAACCCGCCCGAGATCGTGTTGACCCGGATGCCGTCCTCGCCGAGCTCGTAGGAGAGGTAGCGGGTGGTGGCTTCGAGACAGGCCTTGGCCACGCCCATGACATTGTATCCGGGGATGACTTTTTCCGCCCCGTAGTAGGACATGGCCATGATCGAGCCGCCGCCGTGGGTCTTCATGATGTCTTGGGCACGCCCGGCCATGGCCGAGAACGAGTACGCCGAGATATCGATCGCGTCGAGGTAGGCTTTGCGCGGGGTCTTGGAGAAGTGCCCGATCTTGAGCCATTCGCGGTCCGCGAAGGCGATCGAGTGGATCAGGAAGTCCATCCGGTCGTGGTCTTTGGAGTAGCTTTCAAACAAACCATCGAGTGATTCATCGGAGCCGGCGTCGCAGGCGTAGAGGGTCGCGTCGTCCTGGATCTTGGACACCGCCCGCTCGGTCCGCCGGGCGTTCTTCTCGCCCGGGATGTGGGCGTAGGCACACTTGGCGCCGTGTTGGGTCAACGCCTGAGCGATGTGCCAAGCGTAAGAACGATCGTTGGCCACCCCGACGACAAGACCAACTTTACCTTCCAACAGACTCATATGCATACCTTTCAATCTTCGACCCTGAATGTCATTCATTATAGCAGGGCGGATCGATCTGGGGGTGTACAATTGCCCATGGAACCATCGGACGCCCATCGAAATCACCCCGATCTCAACGCGCTCACCCTGCCCGAGCTGGCAGCTCATCTCCGCCAAACCGGGCTCACGGCTCGGCTCATCACCCTCGCATTCGATGAAGATCTGGGCGAATCGGCGCACGACTGGACCGGGGAGCTGATGTTCGCCCCCGAGGACCAACGCCGGGTGCAGATGCGGGCCCGTGAGCCGGGCGTGCTCGCGGGGGTCGAGTTCCTTGATGATCTGATCAAGGCATTCTCACAGCCCGGCGAGATCGAGTGCGTGGTCTCCATGGACGACGGCGAGTGCCTCGAACCAGGATCGGTCATCGCCGAGCTCTCGGGCAGCGCCCGGGCGATCGTCCGCCTCGAACGCACGATGCTCAACCTGATCGCCCGCATGAGCGCGATCGCCACGCGGACGAACCACTTCGTGACGCTCGTGCAGGGGACCGAGGCTCAGATCTGCGACACCCGCAAGACCACACCGGGGCTGCGAGCGTTCGAGAAGTACGCCGTGCGGTGTGGGGGCGGGACGACCCATCGCATGGGGCTCCATGACGCGGTGCTCATCAAGGACAACCACCTCGCCGGCATTGAGGGCTCGAATATCGCCGCGAAACTCGAAGCCGTCTCGGCCAAGATCAACCAAGAACACATCGGGCTCTGGTTCGTCCAGGTCGAAGTCGACACCCTCGAGCAGCTCGAAGGCGTGCTGTCGGCCAAGCCCGGGACGGTCGATATCGTGCTGCTCGACAACATGAGCACGGATCAACTCCGCAAAGCCGTGGCGATGCGTGATGCGCTTGCGGATGGAACCGGGCCACAGCTTGAAGCCTCCGGCGGCATCTCAGAGACCACCGTCAGCAGCATCGCCCTCTGCGGCGTCGATCGCATCAGCATCGGCGGGCTCACCCACCAGGCCCAGAGCATCGACATCGGGCTCGACGCGACTTAAGCATGTACGGATTCGATCGCTCATCTTGGCAGGCCAAGCTCGAAGCACAGATCGGGAAGACCGATCATTGTTGCGTTGATCGTGTCGTGGTCATGGACTCGACCCCGAGCACCATGGAGAGTGCCGCTGTGTGCGCACAAGCTAGTTCGGGCGTGCTCGTCGTTGCGGGGTCACAGACCAGCGGTCGCGGACAGCATGGGCGCGTGTGGACAGATCACGACCAATGCACCCTCCCGTGCACTATCGCCCTCAGTCTCCCCGATATCGATCCCCCCATGCTCGCGGCCATCTGCGCGTGTGCCGTGCATGAATCCGTCGAACAACTGCTCCAGTCCGCTGGTGTTTCGATGGGAGATCGCGTGCTGATCAAATGGCCCAACGACATCGTGATCCGAAGAGGTGGAAATGCTCAATCAGACGATCGCAAGCTCGCCGGCATCCTGATCGAACAGAAACAAGGGCTCGCCCTCATCGGCATCGGGATCAACTGCACGCAAACCCAGCAACAGTGGGGCGATGACCTCGCGAATACGGCGGTTTCGCTTCGGATGATTGGCGTCGAGATCCCGAACGATGAACTCCGCATCCGGCTCATGTGCACCGTCTTGGACCGTTTGAGCCATTGGCTCTGCGCCAAAGATCCAGCAGCGATCCGGGAACGCTACCAAGCCAACGACGCCATGGTGGGGACGCATCGGCGGTTCATGCACAACCGCGTGCTCTATGAAGGCACCGTCGAGACCATCGACCCGCTCGCACAGATCGCGGTGCGAACCGATACGGGCATCGAACAACTCCCCATCGCGCAGACGAGCCACGCGCGGGACTGAACATCGCGGATAGTTATAAAATCGACTCAAAGCAGGCGTTTGATGTGCTTGCCGAGTTCGAGGGCTTCTTCGGGGGTCAGCGTGCCGGGGTTCCAGTTGGTGGTGAGCCCGGGCCCGTTCTGGAAGTGGGGGCTGCCCTCGACATTCTCGCCGCGATCTTTGAAGCGTGGGATGATATGGAAGTGGACATGATCCACGACCTGCCCGGCGTCGGCCCCGTTGTTCTGCAGGATGTTGCAGGCGGTCGCTCCGGTGACCTTCTTGATCGCCCGGGTGATGCGTGGGAGCACCCGGCCGACCGCGGCGGCGTGGTCGTCGGAGAGCTCGTCGATCGTGGAGGCCGGCTCTTTGGGGATCACGAGCGCGTGGCCCTCGGAGAGCGGGGCGATATCGAGGATCGCGATGACGAAATCGTCCTCATAGATCTTGTGTGCCTCGACCTCGCCTCGGATGATTTTGGAAAAAATGGAGTCTGTCATGCCCACATCGTATCGGCTCAACGCTCGGCGTGCCCGCGGGGGGCGTGGATTTTCGTATTCAAGTTTGGTGCAGGTTTTCTCCCCGCCCGCCGCGAGTTTCGCGTGTACGATTGCCCGTGACGACACCCGCTCAAACCATCCAACCCGAGCATGCCCAGCCCAAGCCCACGGTGCAGATCCGCAAGCTCTCCGAGCTGCTCGTCAACCAGATCGCGGCCGGGGAGGTGATCGAACGACCGGCGTCCGTACTCAAGGAGCTCGTCGAGAACTCCATCGATGCGGGGGCGACGCGGATTACGGTCGAGCTTGAGCAGGGCGGGATCGAGCGGATCAGCATCGCTGACGACGGGCACGGCATCGCGCCCGAGCAGATGACCCTGGCGTTGACGCCCCACGCGACGAGCAAGATTCAGCAGGCCGAGGACTTGGACCGGATCGGCACGATGGGTTTCCGGGGCGAGGCCCTCGCATCGATCGCGTCGATCTCGCGTCTGACGATCACCTCGCGCAGCGCTGATGCCGACGAGGGACGCATCATCGAAGCCCACGGCGAGCATGTCGGCCAGCCACGCCCGATCGGCTGCCCCATCGGCACCACGATCGAGGTCAAGAACCTGTTCTTTAATACGCCTGCAAGGCGCAAGTTCCTGCGGACCTCGACCACTGAGCAGACCCGCTGTCTGGAATGGCTCCGCGATCTGGCGATGGCCAACCCGGCGATCGGCGTCCGCTGCATCGGCGACGGCAAGGTCAAGCTGGATCTGCCCATCAACCAGACGCCCCGCCAGCGGGTGGTCTCGATCATCGGCAAAGAGCTCGAAGATCAGCTCATCGAAGTATCCGTCGATCGCTTCGATGACACCCGTGGGATCCTGGTCTGGGGGCTGGTCGGGCTGCCGGCCATCGCGCGGGCGACGAGCAAGGCGCAGCATGTGTTCCTCAACGGCCGAACTATTCGCGATCGGACAATCCAGCACGCGATCCGTGAGGCGTATCGTGGCTTGATCGAGCCGGGCAAGCATCCGACGGCGGTCCTGATGATTGAGATGTCGCCCACGGCCGTGGATGTCAATGTGCACCCGGCGAAACTTGAGGTCCGCTTTCGCGATCAGTCCATGGTCCACCGGGCGATCTACCACGGCGTCAAGGACGCCCTCGGGCGCGCCGATGTGACCCCGACGGTGTTCCAACGCCTGCCCGGCGCGGGCATGGATAGCTCGATGGCGATCATGCCCGGTCTCACTCCCCAACAAGCTCAGGAGCAGCAAGAACACCAACTCAACCACCAAGTCGATCGCTTGGTCGAGTACCTCGAAGCCAAGCCGACGAGCTCGGGCACTGAGATTGCCGCGCCAGATATTCGATCTGAACTCAAAGAAGTCCTCGCCCGCACACCGACCAACAGCTTTTCGAGTCAACCAAACTTCGCGCCGACCTCTCCATCGCCCATCCACCAGCAGATCGGCGAGCTGCCCAAGGTCCAACGCATCGAGCAGGTGCTCCAGGTGCACTCAAGCTACCTGATCTCCCAGGACGAGCGCGGCGTGCTCATCATCGATCAGCACGCACTCCACGAGCGCGTCATGTTCAACAAGCTCCTCGCCCGCGTGATGGGCAACGGTTCGCTCGAGCAGCAGGCCCTGCTAATGCCGATCGTGCTCGATGTGTCGAGCACCCTGATCGACCGCTTCGATGAGCTCGACGCATTGCTTGAACGCATCGGCGTGCAGTGCGCCCCGATGGGCCCCAAAGCCGTGGGCGTGCACGCGGTGCCCAGCTTCCTGCACTCGCGCAATGTGGCGGCGGAGCCGTTCCTGGCTGAGCTCTTCGAAAAGATCGACCACGGCGGATTCGTGCCGACCTCCGAAGAGGCTCTTCATGAAGTGCTCGACATGATGTCGTGCAAAGCGGCGATCAAGGCGGGTGATGTGCTCAGCGATGATGAACTGGGCGCGATCATGCAACTGCGCCAAGAGCACGAACGCTCCGGCTCGTGCCCCCACGGACGCCCGACGACGGTCCGCCTGACCATCGAGGAACTCGAGAAGCTCTTCGATCGGCGGTAGATGTTTTTCTAACTGCTAGTTTAGAAATAGGGAATAGATCCAGAAACTCGGGTATTCTCCGCGTAGCTTTTTTACCTTTATGACTCAGGAGCCACGCATGGACACCTTCGAAGCCATCCGATCCCGCCGAGCCGTCAAGCACTACGACCCCGAGCACCAGATGCCCGCCGAGGACGAACGCAAGCTCATGGAGCACGCGCTGCTCGCACCGACCTCGTACAACATCCAGAACTGGCGTTTCGTGCTCGTCAAGGACCCAGAGCAGCGACAAGCGGTTCGCAAGGCCGCGTGGGACCAAGCGCAGATCACCGAGGCTTCGCTGCTGATCGTGCTCACCGCCGACATGGGCTCATGGAACGATCGGACCGAGCGATACTGGGTCAATGCACCCGCCGAGATCAGCGAGATGCTTGTGGGCATGACCAAGGATTTTTACAATGGCAAGCCTGCGCTCCAGCGAGACGAAGCGATGCGCTCCTCGGGGATCGCCGCCCAGACCATCATGCTGAGCGCCAAAGCCATGGGCTACGACTCCTGCCCCATGATCGGGTTTGACCCTCAGGGCGTGGCCGAGGCGATCAACCTGCCCGAGAATCACGCGATCGGGATGATCGTCGTCGTGGGCAAGAAGCTCAAGGACGCCCAGCCACGCGGGGGCCAAGTTCCTTACGAAGAGGCCGTACTCACCGATCGGTTCGCCTAGTTTGATTCGCCCTCAGCTTTTTCACGCATCATCGAGCAGGTCCACGGCTCTAAACCGCTTACCCTCAAGCATCTCCAGGCTCGCGCCGCCACCGGTCGAGACATGCGAGAGCTTGTCGGCGACGCCGAAGATTTCGGCGGCTGCCGCAGAGTCTCCACCGCCGACGATCGAGGTCGCGCCCGCAGCGGTCGCGTTGGCGACTGATTCGGCAACAAGCTTGGTGCCCATCTTGAACGGGGCCCATTCGAACACGCCCATCGGTCCGTTCCAGACGATGGTCTTGGAGCCCTTGATGATCTGAGCGTACCGAGCCGCGGTCTTGGGCCCGATGTCGAGCCCCATGAACCCGTCCTTGATCTGATCGTCGAAGACCTCGATATCCCCGGTTTTCTCAGCGAAGACCGTCGAGCAGATGTGGTCCTCGGGGAAGTGCAGGTCGGTCTTGGATTCCGCGGCCAGCTCGATGATCCGCTTGGCCTCATCGAGCATCTCGTCCTCGACGATCGAGGTGCCCACAGTGTGCCCGAGCGCCTTGAGGAAGGTGTACGCCATCGCGCCGCCGACAATGATATGATCGGCCTTGGGCAGCAGATGCTCGATGGCCGGGAGCTTGTCGGAAACCTTCGCGCCCCCCAAGATCACGGTGAAGTCTCGGGCTGGGTTCGAGAGCGCGTCGGTCAGGTAGGCGATCTCTTTCTCGACCAAGAACCCGGCGACCTTGGGCTTGTTGCCCATCGCCGCGGGCACGCCGACCATCGACGCGTGGTCGCGGTGGCACGCGCCGAAGGCATCGTTGACATAGATATCGGCATGGGCCGCGAGTTGGTTGGCAAAGTCAGATTCGCAGCGTTTCTCGCACCCATGGAAGCGGAGGTTCTCGAGCAGGATCACATCGCCATCGTTCATCGAACCAACAGCATCGGCGATGGCGGGGTCCTTGCAGTTGGGCGCGGGGATCGTGACTTCTTTGTTGAGCAGCTCGCCGAGCCGCTTTGCGATCGGGGCCATCGAGTACTTCTCCTCGTAGCCCTTGCCCTCCGGGCGACCGAGGTGCGACATCAGGATCGCGCGCCCGCCGCGGGAGAGCACGGATTCGATCGTTGGCAGGGCCGCGCGGATGCGCCGATCATCGGTGATGGATGAGCCGTTAAGGGGGACATTGAAATCGACACGGATCAGGACCCGCTGGCCGCGGACTTCGATGTTGGCGATGGATTGCTTGCTCATGGCGGGTGCGCTCCCGGGAGTTGAAATGAATGGTGGGGGACAGGGCAACTGTATGCATTCGCGCATAAAAAATCGGGCGCTGCGCCCGATATGAGTCTGTCTTGGGTGAAGATGAAAAGAGCTTTAGCCCTCGAGCATATCGCCCGAGCGACCACGCACCGCGGCGCTGCCCGAATCGAGCAGCCCGTCGCGCATCTTGCGGAGCTGGGCCTGGATCGACGCGTCGATGAGCTGATCGCCCATGCGGAGCTTGATCCCCCCGAGCATCGACGAGTCGGTGTACGGGTGCATGATGACATCCTTGCCCAGCGACGCGGAGAGCTGTGTACGCACTGATTCGAGCTCGCCGGTCCCGATCGGGGTGGCGGTGAAGACATCGACCTCGATGCGCCCGTACTGGTCCTGGACGAGGGTGTCCATGGCTGTAGCGATCTGCGAGAGGTTCGCCAAACGACCCTTGCGGTTGAGCTGACGCAGGAAGTTGAGGGTGAGCCCTGAGACGCGCCCGTTGAACATGCGTTCGAGCGAGGCATCACGCTTGTCGGTGTCGATCAGACGCGAGGCGAGGAGCTCTGAGAACGAGCGGTCCGCGCGGGCGAGCTCGACGATGTCCTCGAGTTCGCCGAGGATGGACTCGGCCTGCCCATCGTTCTGGGCGAGCTCAAAGAGGCTCTTGGCGTAGACCTTGGCGAGGGCGCTGGGTTGAGCTTCGATCAATGGCATGGGGATCTCCGGGGCTCACGGGCACACGCCGATTCGGCGATGCCCAGAGTGCTGGTTGGTTTAGGCGTTGACCGACTTCATCTCGGCGAGCGATTCGTCCATCAGACGCTGCTGATCGTCGGCGGTCACCTCGCGGGCGAGGATCTTGCCGGCCATGACGGTCGCCAGGTTCACGGACTCGCTGTAGAGCTCGTTGAGGGCCTGCTTCTTGGCCGCGTCAATCTCGGCGACGGCCTTCTGACGCATGGCCGAGAGCTCCGCATCCGCGGTCGCCTTGAGCCCTGCGGCCAGCTCGGCCTGCTGGGCCTTGGTGTCCTCGAGCATCTTCTGTGATTCAGCGCGGGCCGAGGCGAGGTTCTTCTCGTACTCGTCGAGCGCGTCCTTGGCCTGCTTGCGTGCTTCCTCAGCCGCGGCGATCTCGCCCATGATCTTCTCGTTGCGTTCGTCAAGCCCGGCGACAATCTTCGGCCAGATCATGGTCGCCGAGATCCCGAAGACGATGATGAACACCACGATCGCGGTCAGCCCGGGGATGATCCCGGCCTTGGGGGCTTCGATGACGGACTTGTTGCCGCCGCCGTGACCATCGCCATGGGCACCGTGATCATCGCCGTGGCCATCAACCGCGTCATGGGCGATGCCCTCGATTTCGGTCTCGATCGGGTGATCTGTAGGGTCTGCGGCCATCGCTTGGGTGGCGAGGACGGCTGTGGCGATCAGAATCAGCAGGAAAGCAAAACGCTTCATTGGATATTCTCCGTGTTGAGGTAAAAGCCATCACCGAGCGTGTTTCAGCCCGGTGATGGGGAAAGTCTGATTAGGCAAGACCGACGAGCAGGCCGACGACGACCGCGAAGAGGGTCGCACCTTCGATGAGTGCCGCCGCGAGGATCATGTTGGTACCGATGGTGCCCGATGCCTCTGGCTGGCGTGCGATCGACTCGAGCGCACCCTTGCCGACCATACCGATGCCGAGTGCACCGCCAACGACCGCGAGACCAGCGCCGATGGCGGCCAGGCCCTTGCCGATGTTTTCGGTGCCTGCAGCCGCGATGGCTTCAGCTGCTGCTGCATCCTGTGCCATCGCCATAGGAGCGAAGAGTGCGACGGCGCCAGCTGCGAGAACGATTTTCTTGGTGAGTTTCATTTCGGAAATTCCTTTCAGTGGCCGATTCGTTTGTTTTCGACCAGAACCTTGGAAATGCGGGAAGAATCCACTGTCGATCCAACTCGGATCGCAATGGCCTTGGGTGCCTCCCCGCGGTAGCCCCAGGCCCAACTATTGTAAAACCAGATCACGCGTGAGCGGCTGCCCCCTCGTGTGCGTGATCGTGATCGTGCTCACCATGATGCGCCAGAAGCGAGATGAACACGGTCGTGAGGAACATAAACACAAACGCCTGCAAGAATGCGACGAATAACTCGAGGAAGTAGATCGCCACCACGGCCACGGTCGAAACCACCCCGACGGGCAGCCCGATGATGTCCGCACGGATAAAGCCCTCGGACGCGAAGCCCAGCAGCACCGCCACCAAGATATGACCCGCGGTCATGTTGGCGAACAGACGAATCGAAAGGGCGATCGGCTTAATAAAGGTACCCATGATCTCGATAGGGATGATGATGGGCCAGACAAAGATCGGAGCCTCAGCGGTCAGGTGCTTGAGGTAGCCCCCGACGCCCAGCTCGCGGATGCCCGCCCAGTTGATCATCAGCCCGGCCAGCAGCGAGAGCGCGGCAGTGACATAGATGCTCTGGGTCGCGGTCCCGCCCACGAATGCCCGGTGCTCGGCCGCCATCTCGGGGACCAGCAGGTTGTTGGCATCGAGCAGCGGGATCAGCCCGAGCAGGTTGTTGATCAGAATGAAGAAGAAGATCGTCCACAAGAACGGCATGAACTTGCTGGTGCGCTCGTGGAGCAGCGGGCGGACCGTGCTCTCGCGGAGGTAGCCGCAGATGACCTCGACCGTGTGGGCGAAGCGTGATTTGGTGATCCAGCGTGCGTGCCCGTCGTTCTCGGAGCCCGTCGAGACACCCTTGGCGACGATGAGCCCGCCGATGACCATAATCAAAGCGGTGATGATCATGTTCGTCTGCGCGGTCGACCAGATCCACCACCCGTCAGCGTTGACGATGAATGGATGGTTAATGACATGCGAGACCGGATCGCCGGCGGCGAGTGTGAAAGTCGACATCAGGAAATACCCTCCGCATCAGCCATCGGCAGATCGCCGACCGTGTGCTTCTGGATCAAAGAGAGAACCGCAGCGACATCGATCACCAGTGTGATCATCAACGCGCTGAGCATGGTCAGAAAAAACACCACCCGCTCGGGGCTGATCAGCATATAGACCGCCAGACCAATGGTCAGCACGGTCATCGCGCGGATCATCGTCCCCGCGAGCACCGGCACGCACCACGCGGGGGCGGGCTTGGGCGGCATCATCGACAGGATCCCCATGGGGATCAGCATGCCGGGGATGGTCGCGATCAGTGTCCAGAACCCGTCGTTGATCGAGCCGCCGCGCTGCTGGGCGATGAGCCCGCCAGCGATCGCCACGACCACACACACAAACACGCCGATCGACCCTGTTCGGATCACCGGCAGCTTCACCTCTGGAAGCAGGCTTGATGGCGTGGTTTGATCGTTCATAATCAGTGCGTGGAAGACCCGAAACGAGCTTTCGCAGGGCAGAGAACATCCAAGAACTCTGATCCTGCGGGGCGAGAAGGATAGGGGGCACAAACCGACTCGGCGACTAAGAAAGGGACCATTTTGCACCCTTTTCTTTTCAAGTTTTTGCTCCGCAGGAAACCGAGCGTGGTTGGCTCGATTCCTGGGCACCGTGGATCAGGTGTCTCGGTCGCCGTCGGTTCGGCTGTTGGACTTGGTTTGCTCCCTATTCAGGTCCATCGCCTCGCGGATAAACCGGTAAAAACCCACCACCAGCCCGGTCAAACCAAGGATCAACGCCCACCGGAAGCCCGTCCCGGCGAGATAATCAATCCCGTACCCGAGCAGCCCCATCCCGATCATGCCATACACCGGATCGAGGGCGATGCCCCAGGCCTTGGCCTGGCGTGCCCGATCGCCGCGCTTGGACTGGTTCGACTGGTTGCTGCTCATGGGTACTCGATTCTGGAGGACAAATGCCCCGGCTCAGTGAATTTTACCGAACGCGAAGCTCCGCGCGTGGCTCGTGGCCTCTTTGAGCTTGGAGATATCCGAGCCCGAGCCCTGGGCGTTGTCCGGGCGTCCGCCGCCCTTGCCGCCCATGATCCCGGCCACTTCGCGGATCCAATCGCCCGCCTTGAGCCCCTTGGTCACCAAGCCCGTCGGCACGACCGCCATCAGCGCGACGCGCCCCGCTCCCTCGTCGGGGCTCATGAGCATCACGGCCTTGTTGGGGCACGCCGAGGTGATCGTTTTGAGAGCCGCTTCGAGCGCACCACGATCGGAACCGAGTTCCAGCGATGCGATCACCACATCCTCGGGCGACCCGGCGGCGGCCTGCGCGATCCCCGCGGCCAGCTCCTGGGCCTTGCGTGCCTGCTCAGCGGCCCCGGCCTTGGCGGCTTCCTTGAGCTTCTTCTGCACCGTCGCCAGCTTGGCGCGGATGGCGTTCTTGCTCGTGGTGGGGAGGGTTTCTTTTTCGAGGGTCTGGACGATTTCTTGGTGCTTGGCCGCGAGGTCTTCGGGCGCGACGGCGTCCAACGCTTCGGCCTTGCTCAAGAGCGCTGCCCCGCGTGCGTGCGCATCGACGGCCTCCTGCCCGGTCAACGCCGTGATCCGCCGGATGCCGTTGGCGATGCCTTCTTCAGACAGCAGCGCGAAGTGCTCGGCGATCCCGGTGGATTCGATGTGGGTGCCGCCGCAGAACTCGATCGACGCGCTGGTCCACGCGTCGTTTTCTGGGTTGGCGACGAGCTGATCGACCTCGATCCCGATCGAGACCACGCGGACAGGGTCCGGGTAGGTCTCGCCGAAGACGGCCCGCAAGCCGCTGATCTTCTGGGCGGAGTCCAAGTCCGCAAGCTGGGCATACACCGTCAAGTCCTGCCTGATCTGGTGGTTCACTTCTTCCTCGACCTTGGCGAGTTCTTCGGCGCTCACCGGCTGGTTGTGCGTGAAGTCGAACCGCAGCTTCTCATCGTTGACCAGCGACCCACGCTGATCGACCACGGTGCCCAGCACCTGGCGCAGCGCGAAGTTGAGCAGGTGGGTGCTCGTGTGGTTCGACGAGACCTTGGCGCGGTGGACATTGCCCAGGTGGCACATGGCATCATGCCCGACCTTGAGCTTGCCCTTGGTGATGCGTCCGATGTGCAGGACATAGCCGCCGAAGGATTGGGTGTCCTCGACCTTGAAGTGCGCCCCGGTTTTGATGCACTGGAGCTCGCCCACATCGGCCACCTGCCCGCCCATCTCGCTATAGAAGTTGGTCTTGTTGAGCACGACCCCGACGCGCCGCGTGCCCGCGGTGGTCGTGTCGGCATGGTCGTCGAAGTTGTGCCCGTTCCAGATCGCCTTGACGGTGCCCTTCATATCGCGCGTGGAGAACTTGAACGAGTCGTCCGTGGGCTTGATGTTCAGATGCCCGAGCTTGGCGACTTGTTCGGCCCGTAGCTCAAGCTTCGTCCCGCCTTCGTCTTTGCGCCCACCCTGGCGGCTGCGTTCTTTCGCTTCTTCCATGGCTTTGTCGAAGCCGTCGATGTCCACGGTTAGCCCGCGTTCCTCGGCCATGATCATGGTGAGGTCAACGGGGAAGCCGTAGGTGTCGTAGAGCATGAAGGCATCGTCGCCAGAGATTCCGGGTTGATAGTCTGTCGGAGCACTTTTCCAGTTGACCCGAAGCAACAAATCGGAGTTTGTTGATGGGTCTTGGCCTCGTTGCAGGAGACCTGCAGCTACGAGCTGGTCATGTGCATACTGCTCACCCGGGTTGCCAGAATCCAGCTGGCTCTCTTTCAAATACCCGAGAGCTTCGACAATGACGATATCCTCAAACCGCTTGATCCCACGATCGAGCGTCTTGCCGAAGCTCTCTTCCTCGTCGGCGATGATCGCCTGCACGCGATCCGGGTTCTCTTTGAGCTCCGGAAAAGCCTCGCCCAGCGATTCGATGACCGTCGGCAGCAGAGCCGCAAAGAATCCCTCTTGGGCGTTGAGCTTCTGGCGGCCATAACGAACTGCGCGACGCAAGATGCGCCGCAGCACATACCCGCGTCCTTCGTTGCCGGGCATCTGGCCGTCGGTGATGGCGATGGTCAGCGTGCGGATGTGGTCGGCGATCACACGGTACGCCTCGTCGATCCCGTCCGTGTCTTCTGCGCCCACCTTGCCGGCGTAGGCGCGAGCGCCGGTGAGCTTCTGGAGATGCTCGAAGATCGGTATGAACAAATCAGTATCGTAGTTGCTCAGCTTGTCTTGGAGCACGGAGACAATGCGTTCGAGCCCCATCCCGGTATCGACATGCTGATCGGGCAGCACGCTCAGCTTGCCGCCCTCGAGCCGATCGAACTGGATGAACACATTGTTCCAGATTTCGAGCACATTGGGATCGTCCATGTTGACGAGGTCAGCCGCGTTGCGACCGCCGATTCGGTCGTAGTGGAGCTCGGAGCACGGGCCGCAGGGGCCGGTGTCGCCCATCTCCCAGAAGTTGTCCTTCATATTGCCGGGCAAGATGTGATCGGCGGGCAGGTACTTCATCCAGATTTCTTTGGTCTCCAGATCGGGCGGCAGGTCCTGCTCCGGGTTGCCCTCGAAGTAGGTCGCGTAGAGCCGATCCGGATCGATCCCCCAGGCTTTGGTCAGCAGCTCGAACGACCAGCCGATGGCCTCGGCCTTGAAGTAGTCCCCAAAGGACCAGTTGCCGAGCATCTCGAAGAAAGTATGGTGGTAGGTGTCCTTGCCCACATCGTCGAGGTCGTTGTGCTTGCCGCCCGCGCGGATGCATTTCTGCGAGTTCACCGCCCGCTTGATGCCTTGCAAGGGCGAGTTGGGATCGAGCGTGCCCTGGAAGATGGGCTTGTACTGGTTCATCCCCGCGTTGGCAAAGGTGTCGCGCAGCGACGGGTCGTTGGTCGGGCAGGTCGTCGATGAGGGGACGAAGGTGTGGGCCTTGTCGGTGAAGAACGCGATGAACGCGCTGCGGACCTGGGCAGCGGTCATGCCAGTGCTGGAGCTGGGGCTGGCGTTCGTAGAGATCGATTCTGGCTGGCCGGTGGGGGACATATGCGTGTTCCGTTTCTGTTCGGATTCTTGTTCGTGTGCGCACGCGATTCTGGCATGCAGACGGATGATAGCGGCTCTGTGATCGTGTTGTACGGGTTGGGAAGGTCCCAAAGTGATACAAAACTCCCCAGATCGCTGGCAGGGAGCCTGTTTTCGGGGTCTGCTTGACTGTCGAGCAGGATCAGACGCCCAGCACGGATGTGCGTGCGCTCTCTTTGAGCATCTGCATCTGGACGGTTCGATCCAACCGAAGACCCGAGGAGCATCTGTATGCAGTCATCGCCGACAATCCAAGCCATTCTGTTCTGTGCTGTATGTGCTGCTGGTGCCCACGCGGGGGTGATCCGCCACGATGTCGATGATGCGATCTACCGTGGGCTCGCCCAGCAGGACCAGTTCTCGTCGGTCGGTCGGCTCAACATCACCAGCGATTCGGGCTCGGTCCAGTGCTCGGGCACGCTGCTCAACGATCAATGGATCCTCACCGCCGCCCACTGTGTGGACGACAGCTTCAACTCGATCACCTTTGCGGGGGCCGAGGGTTTCGGGGCCGTCGAGGAGGTCGTCATCAACCCGGACTGGGTCCGCAACGATTTCTTCGCCGGCGGCGACCTCGCGCTGCTGCGACTCAGCAACCCTGTCCAGTCGGCCAACCAAGCACAGATCTACGGCGGCACCGATGAGATCGGTGAGGTGGGCACCATTGTCGGCTACGGACGCACCGGCACCGGGCTCACCGGGCACTTCGGGACCTCGGCCGCCCTCCGCGCGGGTCACAACACCATCGATGTGCTCGGCACCGCACGCGGCTGGAGCGATCGGATCCTGCTGACCGACTTCGACAGCCCCCTCAACGCCAACGAATCCAACTACGGCGACAGCGAGCCGCTCGATCTCGAATACTCCATCGCCCCGGGCGACTCGGGCGGGGCGATGTTCGTCTTGACCGAAGCCGGCTGGCAGATCGCGGGCGTCAGCTCGTTCATCAACTCCACCGACGGCAACCCCAACGGCGACTACGGCGACTCCAATGGCTTCACCCGTGTGAGCGCCTATCAGGACTGGATCAACTCCGTTGTACCCACCCCGGGCTCGATGACCATGCTCGCGATGGGGCTCGGATTGGGTGCCCGGCGACGCCGAATGAGCTGATCTCATCGCTGTCAGCGTGCTATCCTTCCCAGAGATGGCCAAGCGGACAACCAAAAAAACGACCAAGAAGAAACCCACCCGCAAACGCGTGGTGACGGATTCCGGCCCAGCCATCCGGGTCTACGACCCGCCGATCGGGCTGGGCAATGTCGTCGGCCAGCCCCGCGCGATCGAGATCCTCCAGCATTCCATGCAGTCCCAGCGTGTGCACCACGCGTGGATATTCCATGGCCCCCAAGGCGTCGGGAAGTTCACCGCAGCCGTCGCATGGGCGGCGACGATCCTCGACCCGAGCTCGGCACCCGATCTGAGCGGGCAGATCAGCCCCGATCCGGAGAGCCATGTCCAAGGCTTGCTCAAAGCCGGCACCCACCCGGACCTGCATGTGGTCAAGAAAGAGCTCGCCCGCTACCACGACGAGAAAAAGATCCGCGACGCCAAGCTCTCGACGATCCCCAAGGCGATCGTCGACGAGCACCTGATCGAGCCCGCGACGCTCGCGCCAACGATGAAGAGCGATTCGATTGCCGGCAAGGTGTTCATTGTCGATGAGGCCGAGCTGCTCGATCGCTCCCCGACCAACGCCCCGGTGCAGAACGCGATCCTGAAAACACTCGAAGAGCCCCCGCCGGGCACGGTGATTATCCTGGTGACCTCATCGGAGGATCGCCTATTGCCCACCATCCGATCGCGCTGTCAGCGCGTGGCGTTTGTGCCGTTGGACGACGACGCGATGCGCGCGTGGGTCAATACACAGAACCTTGATCTTGATCCCAACGAGCACCATTGGCTGATGCAATACGCGGCCGGTTCACCCGGGCGGTTCTTGGGGGCGATCGAGGGCGGGCTGTACCAATGGCACACCCGCATCGAACCCATGTGCGTGCAGGCCGATCGAGGGAGCCATTCGATTTCGCTGGGCACGACGATGGGCGAGTTGGTCGATGCGTGGGCATCGGGCTGGGTGAAGCAGGGCGAGAAGCTCGGCGAGAACCGCTCGAAGGAAGCCGCCAACCGCAAGGGCGCGGACCAGATGTTCGCGCTGATCGCCCAGCGTGCACGAAAAGGATTGCGCGATCCATCGACGACAAATCGTGCACTGCACAGCATCGATTGCGTTGAGCGGGCCAAGGGCGAGCTCAACACCAATGTGCAGGTCAAGTTTGTGATGGAGCACCTGGCCGCCGGGCTCAGCGAACAGATCTGAACCTATGAACATGTCTTAGGCTTGGAAGCTGATCGGCTGCGATGCCTGCTGGGCGTTGGCGTATGCGCCAGCGCCAGCGTTCGCTGGCTGGGCTGGAGCACCGACACCCTGCTCGCGTTCCTTGGCGAGCTGATCCATGGTCAGGATCCAGGTTTCGCGATCATACTCGAGGAGCCCGATGACTTCCTTGAGCTTCTTGGCATCCTTGTCGATGCTCGCCTTGACGAGCTCGCCGTACATGAAGGTGTACAGGTCGCTCATGGACTTGGCGATCTCGGGTGCCGGCTCGTTGTTGATCGTGTTAAGCAACTCAAGCACAATGTCTCGGCACTGGGAGAACCCGAGATAGATCATCTCGTGGTTGGTCTGCTCAAGACCGCTGAGTGCCTGATGAGCGAACTTGACCGCGCCGTCGAGGAGCAGCAGGCGCAGCTCTTCTGGGGAGGCGGTCATGACCTTGGTCCGGAGGTACGCGTTGGCGGTGTTGGTATCGTTCATGAAAGAAGCTATCGGCCCATCGAAAACGCCACTTCAGCGTACTGGGATCGAAAAACACAGAAGTTATCCAAGAGCCGCCAGCTGCGACAGCGATGCGCCCTGCGTCTGGAACGAACCGATCGCCTGCTCCATCGCCAGGAACTGACGCCCCAGGATCACCCGCTTGTTATCGAGCGATGCCTGGATTGATTCGATCCGCTCTTCCTGCAGCTTGATCTGCGAGTCGAGCGCGTCGGAACGCAGCTGGAGCACGCCGCCCAGGCTTGAGACATAGTTGTCGGCGAACTCTTCGAGCTGCCCGATCACGCTCAGCTCAGAGAAGCTCTGCTCGTCGATGGTGTTGGGGTCATCGTCGTCGTTGGATTCGATGGTCTGGCGGGTGAACAGGTCTTCCACGGCCTGCGGATTCTCGGCGTACGCCTCGCGGAAGGTGGTCGCATTGAACTCGAGCTTGCCGCCCGAGCCCACGCGGATCCCGGCCTGCGTGAGCGAGTCGAACTCGCTGGTGAATCCTTGGTTCCCGCGGTTGAGGGTCGAGTAGAGCGAGTTGCGCAGGTTGAGCACGGTGCCGTCGCCGAGCAGCACGCCCTTGGTCTCGGTCTCCTCGTCGTAGCGTGAGCGGAAGTCGATCGCCTCGATAATCGCGTTGAATGATTCGACGAACTCGGTGATCTTGCCCTCGATCGTGCTGGTATCCCGCGTGACGGCCACCTCGATCGGATCGTCCGAACGGTTGTTGAGATCAATCGTGACGCCCTGGATGATCCCGTCGAGCTGATTGGATGAACTCGAGAGCAGCACCGCCGATGCCGGATCGGTCGAGCCGAAGAACACCCGAGAGTTGTTGCCCTCGTCGAGTGTGTCGAGCCCCAGATCAAAGCTGCCCGTGTCGATCAGGTACCGCCCGTCCTCGCCCGAACGCTGTGAGGTCAGGCTCAGACGGAAAGGCGCAGTCCCGGTGCCGGTATTGATGATCGAAGCGCTCACGCCGACCCCCGATCCATTAATTGCCTGGCGGATATCGTCGAGCGTCGCGTCTGGCTCAAACTCGATGACCTTCTCGAACGAGCCATCGATAAAGCTGTCCTCTCCTACATCTGTCGCGGTGCCCAAGATCCCGAGCTTCGTCGCGACCGAGCCGCTCTTGTTGGTGATCGTGATCGCCAGCCCGCCGGTCGCGATCGGGTCGCCTTCATCGTCCACGGCTCCGTTGGGGCGTTCTTCGATGATGATCCCGTCGCCGTTGTCATTGATCCGGGCGAGCACGCCCGGGGCGGCGCTGTTGATCGCGCGGAGCACATCACCCACGGTCTTCTCGTTGCTGGTGATGTTGATTTCTTTGATCTGGCCGTAGGTATCGACGATCTCGAACCGCCCGGTCCCAATGCCTTGCCCGTTGTTGAGTTCGCTGACCGGGGTGGCGGTACCGATGTACGCCAGCTGCAGGTTCACGCCGCGTGAGACGCCGTCGCTGAAGCTGCCCGAAACCCCGAGTGCTACCGCCGCGTCATCGGCTCCGCCGCTGCCGGCGATGGTGAAGGTGTTGCCACCGATCGTGTTGTCCACGATCTGGATGCCCGTGCCGTTGCTGTTGATCGACGCGGTGACACGCTGGTTCCCGCTCCCGTCGATGTTGTCGGCGTCGGTGTTGATCGCGTTGATCAGGTCGTTGATGTCATTGAGCCCCGCGATGTCGAGCCCGTCGATGACAACGACGGAGCCGTCGCGTGTGCTCAGCTCGATCTCGCCATCAGTGTCCTCGAGCCCAAGCCCGGAGCCGCCGTTAAGGCTCGAGAGCAAGCGGGTGTTGAGCCCCGCGAGGATGCGTTCGCCCGTGACATTGCCACCGGGCGCGGTTCCGACGATACCGAGGTCTGATGCGGTGGTGTAGGTTGTTGAACCCACCGTGAGATCTTCGATGATGATCTCGCGCCCGTTGGCATCGGTGATGTCGATCCCGCCGGTTGCTTGATTGATCGAGGCGCTGGCTTCCGAGTAGCCCGCTTCGTCCAGTGCGTTGTTGATGCGTTCGATGACACCACCGAGCGAAGAGACCGCCCCGTCGATCACGCCGTTGACCGCGACCGGCGGGTCATCGTCGGTGAACATCAGCTCGCCCTCGTCATCGGTGAGCTGCCCCTCGATTTCCCCGATTCGGACACCGACATTGGTGCCGTCGATGTTTATATTGAAGTCAATCACCCCGACACCCAATGTGCTACGCGATGCCACGCCGCGTCCGTCATTGAGTGAGCCTAGTGGGGTGTTGCTGTTGATGCCGTAGACCGATGAGCCGATGAGCTCGTTGTCCGCATCGCCCGCGCCGTTGAGGGTGATCGAGCCATCGAGCCCGAGGGATTCGAGCACGCCCGAGCCCGTGCTCTGGCTGATCGAGGTGACGCCCTGGACGACGATCTTGTCGTTCTCCACGCGGGCGCTCACGCCGCTGACTTCAGAGATCGCGTCGAGGACTTCCTGCATCGAGCCCACACGCGAGAGATCGACCTCGGTGCCGTTGACGGTGATCTTGCCACGGTTGATCCCGTCGCCGTTGTTCAGGTCCGCCAGGTCGGTATCGCTATCGAGCCGAGCCGCGGCTGACTCGAAGGTCAACGAATCAAGCCCGATGGTGGATGAGTCCGTATCAGAGAACCCACGCGAGAGCTGCTGCTGGGTGGAGACGAGCTGATCGACGATGAAGTTGTAGCTCCCGGGAACCGCCGAGGTGGTCGAGGTCGCGGTGAGTGCGGTCTCGTTGCTCGATGTGACGCTCGTGGAGTTGAAGATATTGCCGAGCCGGAACGAAGCCGCGGCGGTTTTGAACGCGCTCAGACGCGAGTTGATATCGAGGTACGCGGCCTGCTGAGACTTGAGCTGGATCACCCGTTGCTGGGCCAAGATGCGTGGGCGCGATTGCGCCGCGATGAGTTGGTCGATCAGCGAGGCTGAGTCGATCCCTGAAAATAGCCCGACGCCGGTGGTAATGCCGCCCATGGTGTGCTCCTCGGTGAACGCGTTGATCGACGAGCGGAGCTCCGTAGCTCCTTGTCGGTGCCCGGCTTGTGTAGCATCCGGGTGGGTTCACTCACCTCTACTATCGGGCATGGGATGGGGTGGTCTGGATCGAGATCAGGCGAATGAGGGATCACTGGCGGATTTGAGATCTCCAACCCCCTGATTCTGCGCCTGTTGCGCGACAAACGCAGCAGTTGTGCGCAAAATCGGCGTGTTCGCTGGGCGAGCTGATTTGAAAACAATCATCCGCCGGGCACATTCACCCGTTCCCAGCGAATACGATCAAGCGAATCCAACGATCGAGACGATCCCAGCAGGGCTTCGTTCGTACACCTGCTGAATCTCGCACAAAAAACCATATGACCAACACACCCAATCCAACCGAGCCGAGCCCGACGCCCAAGCCCATCCTCTTGGCCGTCATGGGCTTATGCGCATTGGTGGGGGCGTCAACGCTCCCGTGGATGTACCTGGGCTCCTTCAAGTTCGGCGGGTTCGCTTGGGGTGTGTTTGGGTTCGAGCTGATTCTGCTCTTCGGGTGCCTGATGACGATCCTCGTCACGATGGGGCGAGTGCGTGTGCAGGGGGCACTCCCCATGGCGATCGCGTGCCTCGCGGGGACGATCCTGGTGGGCGCGGTGTTCGGGATCCATGTCGATGCCCGGGCATTGATCGACGAGAACCCGACCTTCCAGCCCTGGGTCAACCGCACCCTGCTCTTCCGCCTGGGATCCTTGGGGCTGCTGTGCATGCTCGCGACGCTCGATGTCTATCGCCGAGACGGGCGATCGTGGGGGTTAGTGGTGCGTGCGTTGGTCTTCGGAGCCCCGGTCTTCGCGGCTCTGGCATGGATCAAAGCGAAGGGCTTGCCGACTCCATCATCGGGTGCATCGGCGCCCGGAACCCTCAATGCGTCGCCGAGCCCAGTCAACATGATCATCGTCCTGCTCGGCGGCTTGATCCTGGGCGTGCTCTTTTCGATCGCGGGTCACTTCCTGATCCGCTCGTTTGAGGTGGCGCTGCCAGATCAGAACGCAGCGCCCGAGAAAACAGATAAAAAAACAGCCTAAACAGCGATTTCGTCCTGAAAACGCGGATTCTTGAAACGCCGATCGTTGGTTCGCCAATGATCCGGTGTGAACGAATTTATCCTCCTCATCATCGCCCTCTCATTCGCGGCCATCATCGGCGCGATCGCCGTCTTCTTCGCCATCAACGCGCTCAAGCGTGGGCGAAAGGGCACCTCGATCGACAAGATCTCCCTGAGGATGATCACCGAACGCGTTCGCGCGGTCGGCAAGCTCGTCGGGCTCGAGGTCCACGCCAAAGAGATCGCCACCGCCACCACCGGCTGGAACTGGCTTCCCCCGATCCTGCTCTCGCAGGCCAAGGTCGCGATGATCTTCCAGTTCGAGAAGCAGTACGCCGTGGAGCTCGGCTCGATCACCGAATCAGATGTCCAGGACCTGGGCGAAGGGCGATTCCGCGTCACCCTGCCCGCCATCGTCGGCTCGCTCCGCTTGATGGATGTCGAGCCCTATGACATCCAGCAGGGACGCGTGCTCGGGCTCATCGATGTGATCAACATGAACGCCGATCGCCAGTCGCAGCTGATGCGCACCGCCCAGACGCAGGCCTCGGAGTTGTTCGAGAAGAACGACGATCGCTACGAGACGCAGGCCCGCGACGCGATCGAACGCCAGCTCCACTCGATCGCCAAGCTCTTCGACGGCAAGCTCGAAATCCACTGGCACGAGGTCGCCGTCCGCGAGCAGCCACGGCTCGTCATGGACGAATCCCTCAAGACCGGCCCGGCCACGATCAAAAGCTGATCCAAAGCTGATCCGAATCACGCTTTTGTATCAATCAGTTCAGACCGCGCTGGGATGCCAGATGGTCTTGAACTCGATAAACGGGTCGATCCAGTTCGGCCCTTCGCACTGTTCGTCGTCGAAGAAATCAACGCCGTCACGAACAGTGACGCGCTTGAGGTTGTCCGCCGAGCCCAGCTTGAGCATCGCCTTGTGCTCGGGGCTTACCCCAGCGGCATGTATCCCGATGAGTTCTCGATGCGAACTGAAATGCTCGACGAGCTCATCGCGGTACCCGCTGAGCAGGTTGATGACGCCGCCGGGCAGATCGCTCGTCGCGATCGCCTCGCTCAGGATCATCGCCGGCACAGGATTGGATTCGCTGGCGAGCGCCACACACGCATTGCCCGACGCGATCACCGGGATTATCAAAGAGATCAGGCCAAGCAGCGACGGGCTATCCGGCGCGATCACACCGACTGCGCCCATCGCGAACGGGATCGTGAAGTTATGGTACGGCCCAGCCACCGGGTTCGTCCCGCCCATGACCTGGGCGTATTTGTCCGTCCAGCCCGCGAAGTGCACCACGCGATCGATCGCCGTGTCCACCTCGTGCTCGCCGCCCTCACCAATGGCGTGGGCGAGCTCAAGGCGTTTGCCCTCGATCATCTCGGCCAAGCGATAGAGCACCTGCCCACGCAGGTAGGCTGTGGCGTTGGCCCATCCGGGCTGGGCCTTGCTCGCGGCTTCGACCGCCGCCCGCAGGTCCTTGCGTGAACCCTGGCACACATGGGCGACAAGGTTCTGCGACGCGTCGTGGACCTCGATGGTGCGTCCGGACTCGGTGCGGGGGAACTTGCCGCCGATCGCGAGCTTGTAGGTTTTGATGATGGGGAGTCGTTGGCTCATGGTGTTCTCGTGTGCTTGCAAAGATCAGTGATTCAGAGTGTGTATTCGAGCTCGATCTCGTGGCGGATGGGGATGCCGTCGAACCCGACATTGGGGATCTCGGCCTTGAGCATCCGGGCCTTGGTCACCGCGTCGCGATGGAAGGCCACCATATCGAACCCGCGCCGCTGATAGAAACGCAGCGCCGGTGTGTTGTCGTTGGTGGTGATGAGCCAGAGGCGCTTGCAGCCCTGCTTGCGGGCGCGTTCGCGGACGCCGTCGAGCAGGCACGAGCCGATCCCGCCGTGCCCGGCCATCGAGTTGTGCGTGATGATCTCGCACGCGTCGTCCTGGATCTGATAGGTCAATAGCCCGACCTCGGCCCCGTCGCGGATCGCCGCCACCCCGGGCAGCTCGTCGGCGGCGATCTTGGTGCCGTGCGTGATCTGCGTCGTCGAGCCCCAGTACTGCACCAGCACCCGCTGCACCCAGGGCTTATCGCTCTCGTTGAGATCGCGGATATCGAATGAGTGCTTGTCGGGTTGGTCCATCATGGTCCGGTCCTTGTCTTTTTGTTTCGATCGTGTGTGTGATCGTTTGGTTTATTTGCAGTACGCCATAAGCCCGTGTCGCCCGCCCTCGCGTCCGAACCCGGATTCCTTGTACCCGCCGAACGGGCTCGTTGGATCGAACTTGTTGTACGCGTTGAGCCAGACGATCCCCGCGTCGAGCTTCTTGGCGACATCGAATATCTTCGATCCCTTGTCCGTCCACACACCGGCGGCCAATCCATAGGGCGAGTTGTTCGCCCGGCTGATCGCCTCGTCGGGCGTGCGGAAGCTGAGCATCGCCAGCACCGGCCCGAAGATCTCCTCACGCGAGAGCGTGTGGCTCGGCTGCACCCCGGTATAGAAGCACGGCTTGCACCAATACCCCTTCTCGGGCAGCGTTGATGGGCACACATCGTGACGAACCGCACCCTCATCTTCGCCTGCATCAAGATAGCGGTTGATCGTCGCGAGTTGTTCCTTGGAGTTGATCGCGCCGATGTCGGTGTTCTTGTCCATCGGGTCGCCCACGCGGATGGTCGCGAGCCGATCGGTGAGCTTGTCGATCACGCGATCCATGATCGATTCTTGCACGAACAGCCGCGAGCCGGCGCAGCACACATGTCCCTGGTTGAAGTAGATCCCCTCGACGATGCCCTCGATCGCCTGATCGAGCGACGCGTCTTCGAAGATGATGTTGGCGCTCTTGCCGCCGAGCTCGAGCGTAAGACGCTTATCAGTCGGGGCGGCTGCTCGGGCAATCGCCTTGCCCACGGCCGTCGAGCCCGTGAACGCGATTTTGTCGATGTCTGTGTGCTCGACGATGGCCTTGCCTGTGTCGCCCGCGCCGGTGACGATGTTGACGACACCCTTGGGCAGCCCGATCTCTTGGCAGATGTGGGCGAAACGCAAGGCCGTCAGCGAAGTCGTCTCGGCTGGTTTAAGCACAACCGTGTTGCCGCATGCGAGCGCCGGGGCGATTTTCCACGCGAGCATCATCAGCGGGAAGTTCCAAGGAATAATCTGCCCGCACACGCCGACTGGCTGCGGGTTTCTGCCGGGCAGTGCATAGCGCAGCTTGTCCGCCCATCCGGCGTGGTAGAAGAAATGAGCCGCGGCCAGTGGCACATCGACATCACGCGATTCCTTGATCGGCTTGCCGCCATCGAGTGTTTCGAGCACGGCCAGCTCGCGGGCGCGTTCTTGCATACGCCGAGCGATGCGGAAGAGGTACTTCCCACGATCCTTCCCGCTGAGCCCCGCCCACTTGGGCAGCGCCTCACGCGCCGCGCGAACAGCCCGATCGACATCGCTGGTCGAGGTCTCGCCGATCATCGACAGGGTGTCTTCATTCGCAGGGTTGATCGTGGCGAAGCGGGTCCCGCCCTCGGGCTCGACGAAGTCGCCGTCGATGAATAAGCCGTACTGATCGGCGATCTCCGGACGCACGGACTCGGGCGCCGGGGCGTAATCGAAGATGCCGCCGCCGCTGGCGGCTCGCAGGTCGAGGCGCTGGGAGTTCTGGATGCCTGATTCTTCCGGTTTGCTCACGATGCTCATGCCCTATTCTAACAGCTCAGAAGGCCCACAACGCCCCGAATCAGGCTCCAGTTTGGTATTCTGTGGGGTTTGGGCAAAGTTGAGCACCGATTCGGCCGTTATCGACCACATGAGCGACGACCACACTACCGACCATTCAACTGATCCAACCAACGATCCAGCAGCCGATTCACAGCCCATCTCGGCTCAGGAATCAGCCGCCGCGGATTATCTTTCACGCACCGAGTCGCGCCTGCTCACCAAGAGCCTGCGCTGCTGCAAGGGGCGCGTGGCCGACATCACCGGCTCGGGGATGCGGATGATTGTCTCGCCCAAGGACCTGCCCGAAGTGGGGGATGTGCAGGACTACACCTTCGCCGACAAAAAGGGACAGGTGAGCGTATCGGGCACGGTCAAGTGGATCCGCAAGGGCACCGCATTCACCCGCAGATGCGAGGTCGGCGTTGAGTTCCTCACCCTCGAACCCGCCACCCGCGACGCGATCATCAAGCTGGCCGTGCATGGCGAACTCGGGCTCAACAAAGACGGCCAGATCGATGTGGGCTACCCGGACCTCTACAAAATCCTCGGCGTCACCCCCTACGCCAAGCAAGACGACATCGAGGGCGCCTACCGCAAAGAAGCCAAGCTCTGGCACCCGGACCACAACGACGCGCCCAACGCATCCGAGTGCTTCGACCAGATCCGCAAGGCGTACTCGGTGCTCAGCGACGAGTCGCTGCGTTCAAGCTACGACTCCAGGTTCTTCTCATCGGGCAGCCACGCCGCGTAATCAGTTCCAGTATTCACGCATCCGAGAAGTCATACCCCGCGGCGTACTCCCCGCTCTTGAGCTTCTGCATGCTCCGCAGCACATCGTTGAGCAATGAGCTCGCCCCGAAGCGGAACCAGTCGGGCGTGAGCCAGCCCTCGCCGAGGGTTTCGTTGACCATGCACAGGTAGTGCCAGGATTGCTTGGCCGTGCGGATGCCGCCGGCGGGCTTCATCCCGATCTTCTTGCCCGTGTCTTTGTACGCATCGCGGATCGCTTCGAGCATCACGAGCGTCACGGGCATCGTTGCGGCCGGCGAGACCTTGCCCGTGGAGGTTTTGATGAAGTCGCCCGCGCGGATGTGCTCGATGGCGATGTCGCTGGCGAGGCGCACATGGTCGTAGGTGACCAGCTCGCCGGTTTCGAGGATCACCTTGAGATGGGCCGGCCCGCAAGCCTGGACCACGGCTTTGATCTCCTCGGCCACAATATCATACTTGCCCGAGAGGAACGCCCCGCGGTTGATCACCATGTCGATCTCGTCGGCCCCGTCGCTGACCGCCTGCTCCACATCGCGCACACGGATATCGAGCGGGTACTGCCCTGATGGGAAGCCTGTGGCGACCGAGGCCACATTGACCCCGCTGCCGTCGAGGATTTCCTTGGCGTAGGGCACCATCGACGGGTACACACACACCGCGGCCACATGCCCGAGCCGATGCCCGAGCACCTGCTCGTCACGCTCCCACGGGCGGATCGCCTTTCGGCACAAGCTCCGTACTTTCTCTGGCGAGTCGCTGCCTTCGAGGGTGGTCAGATCGATCATCGAACACGCCAGTTCGAGGGCGGCGAGCTTGGATTCTTTCTTGATCGAGCGCGTGGTGAACGACGCGGCCCGCCGATCGGTCATGATCGCGTTGACGGTGGGGGATGTGCTCATACTTATTCTTCTTCCCGCTGATCAGCCGGTGTCTCTGCGATAGGCAGCCCGGTGATCTCCCATTCTTTCCAGCCGCCGAGGAACACCCGGATGCGTCGCTTGGCGAACCCGTTGTACCCGGCTTCGATCATGCGCTTGGCCATCGCGTGTGTGTTCACCTGCCCGGGGTTCTCGCCGTAGATGATGAGGTTTTTGTATCGGGTCAGCGCCGGGTCGGTCCCGTAGCGGAGATCAATATCCGGCGTCCGCATATTGCGCGATCCCGGGATGTGCCCCTCGTGGAAGCGTTCGGGCTTGCGGACATCAATGAACAGGGCCGTGTCGTCGTCGCGTTGCTGCTTCTCGAACAGGTTGACCGATTCGGTCAGGCTCAGGTAGTCGATCTTGCGATCCGAGATGTTCGACTTGGTGCACCCGCCCAGCAGCAAGGTGGTGAACAATAGCCCGATCAGGCACAGCATGGCCAGAAACTGAGTGCTCTGCGGGTCCCCTACGCGATTCTGCATGATTTTTTGCATGTCTATACAATAAGCAGGCTGATTGGTGCGTTCTGCTCTGTGAGCCGATGAAGATGGGAGAATCCATCGAGCGGGCAACCGATCACCCGCTCGCTGGTAGAGCTGACGGAGACCCAACTTTGCATATTTGGACCAAAACCCTCGCATTCGTTTCCTCGACGCTCCTGACGCTCGGCTCATCGCCGGCGATGGCGCAGCCCGAGTCGCATGTCCAGATGAGCGCGGCCGTGGACTACCAGGGCTACACCCCGGGCGATTCCGGGCTCCTGGCGATCACCTTTGTGATGGACAAGGATTGGCACATCTACTGGCCCGGCGTCTCGGACTCAGGCTTCGGCGTCGAGTTCGACCTGAAATATGACACGGACCTGATCACCCTCGACGACCCCATCTGGCCGACCCCGGAACGCTACCTCCAGCCCGGCGATATCCTCGACCATATCTACGAGGGCACCGCGACGGTGCTCTTCCCCTTCAAAGTCGCCAAAGACGCCGAGGATAACCAAGCGATCGACTTTGAGATCGACGCAGATTTTCTCGTCTGCGCCGATGTCTGCCTGCCCGGCAAGGCAAGCGCCAGCACGGCTTCCAAAATCGTCTACCAGTCTGAGGAGAAGCTCCCAACCGCCACCCAGTCCGACATCCAGGCCCAATACGACAACAAGCCCAAGGTGTACGACCCGGACGCCCGCAATGTCCGCACCCAGTGGATCCCCGACATGGCCGCGATCATGATTCAGGGGGCTGAGAAGATCGAGTTCTTCCCCTCAATCGAGTGCTCCGAGATCATCAACCTGATCGAGGACGGCACGACCGACTCCGACCGCCTGCTGATCCACTTCGTCAGCAGCAAGGATAAAGTGCTCTCCGGGCGTCTGAGGGCGACCGGGATCTACGGGGTGGTCGATTACGATATTGATATCAAGCCACCGAAATAAATGGGTCCCAACAAGCGTTGTACCCACCGTGCCCACTTCGGCATCACGCACGCTCTCTTAACAGCAGCAAGGAAATGACCATGAACACCAAAACCATTCGCAAATCGTCACTCGCCGCCACGCTCATCGGGTCGCTCTCCGCGATCGGGCTCGGCTTGGCCATGATCGGTGCAGGCAATGCCGTCCCCGCCGAGAACACAGCTGCCAAGGCCGTCGTCGGCTCCGCAGCTCCCGATTTCACCCTCACCGACCTCGACGGCAACGAGCACACCCTCTCCGACTACACCGAGAACGGCCAGATCGTCGTCCTCGAATGGTTCTCGCCCACCTGCCCGTTCGTCAAGAAGCACTACCGCGACGACACCATGACCATGAACAACATCGCCGCCGAGTTCGCCGGTGACGATGTCGTCTGGCTGCGGGTGAACTCGGCCAACAAGGATCGTCGCGAGGGCGAGGTCGCGTTTAACAAGGAAACCAAGTCCAACTGGCAGATCACCACCCCGATCCTGATGGACACCCCGGGCACCGTCGGCAAGACCTACGGCGCCAAGCGCACCCCAGAGATGTACATCATCGATGCGGCGGGCACCCTTGTCTACCACGGCGCGATCGATAACGATGACCGAGCCGCCAAGCCGGGCGATGTGAACTATGTCCAGGCTGGTCTCACCGAGGTCCTCGCGGGCAAGAGCGTCTCAACAAGCACCACCAAAGCCTACGGCTGCTCCGTCAAGTACTAAATCTTTCGAGACAACAACCAATAATCTCTTCGAGCACGCACGGCATCGCCCGTGCGTGTTTTTATAGACATCGGGTTCTCTCGGGTCCGTGCGAGCCCAAAGGCTGATCGGGCCGATACACTTGAGCAGATCCATTGTTTTTGACCCAGGGCGACCACTGACCCGCGTGGAGCAACGCATGTTCGATATCCCAGGCCCCTTGGGGACCTTCTTCAACTTCCTGACCATCGCGATCGGCTTTGGCTCGATTATCTTTATCCACGAGCTGGGTCATTTCGTCGCGGCCAAGTGGGCCGGGATCCGCGTGCTCGCCTTCTCAATCGGGTTCGGCAATGTCCTCTGCTCCTACCGCAAGGGCATCGGATTCCGCAAGGGCTCGTCGGACGGCGAGTATCTGAAGCTACTCAACGCCAAAGCAGCCGGAGCGACCACGATCGAGGGCCAGTCCAGCACACCATCGGCCATCAGCCCGACCGAATACCGCCTGTCCATGCTCCCCCTGGGCGGCTATGTCAAAATGCTCGGCCAAGAAGACCTCAACCCCGAAGCCACTTCGGGCGAAGCAGATTCCTACCAGAACTGCTCGGTTCCTAAGCGCATGGTCGTGATCTGCGCCGGGGTCGTGATGAACCTGATCATGGCGGCCGTGCTGTTTGTGATCGTGTTCATGGTCGGGCTCAACTCCTTCCCCGCCAAGGTCGGGTATGTCGGCGAAGACTCGCCCGCCGCCAAGGCCATCGCGATCGATCGCCCAGAGATCGCCACCGGACTCGTCCGCGAGGATCGCATCCTCTCCGTCAACGGCAACACCATCTACTCCTACGACGATCTCCTCCCCGAGATCGCCATGGCCCCCCAGAACCGCCCGACCCAGCTGCTCATCGAGCGAGCAGGATACGACGAGCCGATCGTCTTCGAGACCACCCTCGTCAAGAGCGGCGAGCTCGGGCTCTTCGATCTGGGCATCGATCCATCCATGAGCACCACGATCCCGGCGTATACCGGGGCCAAGCAATTGGCTCAGTGGAAGCGTGAGAGCAAGGGCTACGGTCTCGACGGGTTCGAACCGGGAGACCGGATCGTCTCCGCCAATGGGCAGGCCGTCCATTCGCCGTTTGATGTGCTGGATCTCGCCAAGGCAACGCAAAACGCACCCATCACGCTGCTCGTCGAGCGCCAAGGCGAATCTGCTCCGGAAAGCTTCGAGCACACGATTTCTCCAGTACCCGCGATCCAGATGGGCACGATCAAAGTCGATGGCAAGATCGCACGCACCCAGCACCTGCTCGGGCTTATGGGCGTGATGATGGTGAATCCGAATGCGGAACAAGCCCACACCAAACAAGGGCTCATGCCCGGCGATCTCTTCGCCAAGATCGCCAGCACGGAGTACCCGACCATTTCTCAGGGCATTGCGACGATTCAAGAGCACCGAGGCAAGCCGATGGACATCGTCGTGCTTCGCACAGATGAAGACGGGGCATTGCAGCGCATCAGGCTCACGGTGGAAGTGAAAGCTGATGGCACGGTGGGGTTTTACCCAGCCAACTCCGCGGGCTATACGAACATCGTCGCCGCCCCGACACCGATCGAGCAAACGCTCGAATCAGCTGATGCTGATGCCGATGGTGAGGTAGAATCAGAGTTCGTCGATACGCCCGCGTCCAAGCTCATCGAGTACCCCGGCTCGCGGATCGCCGCAGTGGGGGACCACCTCGTCGCCAACCTCCGCGATGTGCACCTGGGAATTCTTAGAGCGACCAACGATGGCTATGAAGCTGGCGATGAAAGCTTTGATATCCCGGTCACGATCCAGCTCCCATTACCCGTCCAGCCCGACGGCTCGATCCCAACAACGACCACCTCGTGGACGCTCACTCGAGCCGATGTCGAGTCCGTGCGTGATCTGGGATGGACCCTGCCGGGCGGCAACGGGTTCGCCAGCGTGTTCCAGGTCGAACAGTTTGTGGACAAAGCCGACGGCCCGCTCTCGGCGATCAGCCGCGGGCTCGTCAAGTCACGCACCACCATGCTCCAGACCTACCTGACCTTCCTGCGTTTGTTCCAGGGCAGCGTCAAGGTCGAGCACCTCAAGGGCCCAGTCGGGATCGCGCACCTGGGCACGATGATCGCGTCGCAGGGCTGGGTGCGGGTGCTGTTCTTTATGGCCATGATCTCGATCAACCTCGCGGTAATTAACTTTCTGCCGCTGCCGATTGTCGACGGCGGGCAGTTCCTGATGCTGCTCTACGAGGGCATCCGAGGCAAGCCGGTGTCGATCGTGTTCCAGAATGTGACGACCCTCGCCGGGCTCGCGCTCATCGGGACCATCTTTATCTTTGTCACCTTCAACGATGTCAAGGCGCTCTTTGGGATCTGATCAAGCGGACCATCTTGAAATCCATCACGGGTTGAGAACGGAGCACTCTTGATGCCGCCATTGATCGGATTGATCCAGCTGCTCGCGATCGGGTTCGGGCTCTATCTGCTCACGCTGATCCTCTACACCATGCGCGGGCTCACGCGCCCGCACCGCCAGACCTACGCCTCGGCCGTTGCCCGCTCGCTGCCCGGCGATCCTTCCGAACTCGATACCCCGCTCGAGTACGAGTCCTGCACAATCAAGGGGACCCAAGGCGACATCGAACTCTGGATGCTCAAGGGCAATCACCCCGATGGCCCAACCCTCGTCATGACCCACGGCTGGGGCTCGAGCCGACAAGGCGGGCTCAAACGATTAGAGCCATTCATTGAGCGATGCTCACGCATCGTGATCTGGGACATACCCGGGCACGGCGACTCGGGCGGGCACACCAGGCTCGGATCCCAAGAACACAACGACCTCGCCCGCGTGCTCGATTCGATCCCGGGCTCTGAATCCATCGTTCTCTTTGGATGGTCGATGGGCGCGGGGGTTTCCTTGGCGTGTGCCGATCAGTACACCGGCGAACATAAAGCTGGCGATCACACCATCATCGCGATCATCTGCGAATCCCCCTACAGCATCGCGATCACCCCGGCCCGCAATGTCATCCGCCTGCGCGGGGTGCCGCACCGGTTGAACCTCAAGCCCGCGATCGCACTGCTGGGGATCCGGTTCGGGATCGGACCGAGCTGGCGTGGGTTTGATCGCACGCAGATCGCATCGCGGATCAAACAGCCCATCCTGATACTCCATGGTACAGAAGACCCGGTCTCGCCCATCGCCGACGGGCGTGCGATCACGCAGAGCGCACCCAACGCTAGGCTCGTCGAGATCGAAGACGCGGGGCACAATAATCTCTGGATGGATGAAGAATTTCGAGCGCAAACCATCGACGCCGTCGAAGGGTTTATGGATTCACTCAGCTGAAGCGAACCGCACCGCGTGCTCGGCCATGATGTCCGTCGCGTTATAAATCGGCAGCTCGCAGGTATCGCAGGTCACCATCAGTGGCGCTTCGGAGCAGCCCAAGATCACGCCCTCGCACCCGCGATCGCCGAGCCGACGGATGACATCGAGCATCAACGCCTGCGATTCGGCGCGCACGATCCCGAAGACCAGCTCATCGAAGATGATCCGATCGAGCAGCAGGGTGTCTTTCTCGTTCGGGCGGACGAGTTTGATCCCGCGGACCCCAAGGTCGGTCTGGTAGGCCGAGCCCGAGGTGACATACTTGGTACCGATGACGCCGATGGTTTTTCGTTTGTCTTCTTCAATCTTGGTCGCCACCGCGTCGGTCATCTTGAGCCACGGGATCGAGCAGGCGACCTCAGCCAGCTGCACCGCGTGCTGCACGGCGTTGTCGGGCGTGAAGCAGAACTCCGCGCCGATCGAGGCGAGCCGATCGCACGATTCACGCATCAGGGCCGCGACCTGGCGCCAGTCATCGCGTCCGATCGCGTCGACATACTGCGTGAGGGGCACATTGTGCACGCTCACCACCGGGTGCATGTGGGGCTCGAGCAGGACCGCGGCGTGGCGGAAGAGCTGCTGATAACACAGTGCCGCCCCTTCTGGGCTCACCCCGACGATCCCGATGTGCTTGGTCATGGTTGCTGCTGCTTTCTCAAGTAAGCCCACGAGCAAGGGCGCTGGCTGATACTCCATCATCGCCGAAACGAAGGCGATCGTCAAATCACGCCTTTTTGAGCGATCTGAGTCTACACTGTTCTATTCTATGACCACCACACCCAAAGCCAACCCGTTTGCGTTGCTCAACTTGCCAATCCGCTTCGATCTCGATGCCGTCGCCATCGAGCGGGCCTACCTCGCGGGGCTCACGAGTGCGCACCCAGATGCGGGGGGCGAAAGCGATACAGGTGATACAAGCACGCATGGTACTGATGCCGCCACGCTCAACAAAGCCCGCAAGGTCCTCCTCGACAGCGAACAGCGCGCCAACGCCCTGCTCGAAGTGCTCAACGGCCCATCCGCCGCGAACTGCAAAGTCCTCCCCGATGGCTTCTTGATGGAGATGATGACCAAACGCCAGACCATCGAAGAAGAGATCGAAACCGGCGAAGACGATTCGCGGGCCAACTGGGAACGCTGGGCCCGCAGCGAACGCCAGCACTACAGCGATCAGGCCCTCGCGCTCTTCGAAGCCAACGCGCCCGAGGGAACTGACGAGGGACTCACCCAGATCCGCGTCCTGCTCAACGCATGGCGCTACATCGAACGCCTCATCGAGCAGCTCGACCCCGAATATCATCCATCCGAGGCAGATTTCCGATAAAGCAGTACTAGTCAAGCTAGATCGGGCGGACGAACACCGTATTCTCCGATTCCACCCACGCCCAAACGCCCATGGACGCATCCCAAACACCATTCCTGTTCTTGCTCGCGGCTCTGCTCGTGTGCTCGGCGCTCGCGTCGGCATCCGAGACCGCGCTCTTCGGGCTCACCCACGGCCAGCGCGCCATGCTCAAGCGATCCAACGCCCGCTTGTCGCGCACCGTTGAGTCCCTGCTCGCCCGTCCGCGTGAGCTGCTGATGCAGGTGCTGCTGCTCAACATGGTCGTCAATGTCTCGTACTTCATTGTCACCAGCGTGCTCACCATCCGCAGCGAGGGCGCGATGGCCCGCGTGCTGATCTCGCTGATCTCGCTCACCGCCATTATCCTGATCGGCGAAGTCTTCGCCAAGCTCTTCGCGTCGTCGGCGACCATTTTGTTCCTACGCTTCGCCGCCCCGATGCACCTGGTGATCCGCAAGTTTATTGAGCCCGTGCTCGGGTTCATGGACACCTGGATCGTCGCGCCCCTCTCGCGTCTGCTCAGCCCGGGCAGGGCATCACAGCACGCTCAGGGCGTGTCGGCCAAGCAGATGGGCACGCTGATCGACCTGAGCGCCAACGACGGCGTGATCGACTCGGGCGAGCAAGAACTCCTTACCTCCATCGTCTCGATGGGCTCGATGCGCGTCGAGCAGGTCATGACCCCGCGCGTGGACATGACCTGGATCAACATCGACGCCACCCTCGAAGAGATCATCGAAGTCTGCGCCAAGACCCGGCGGACGAGCCTGCTGGTGTGCACCGACGGCATTGATTCGGGCGTGGCCGGCATGGTCAGCGCCCGCACGGTGCTCGAGGGCAGCACGATCGAAGACGCGATGACCGAGGTGCTCTATGTGCCCGAGCAGGGTCGGCTCGATGCGCTCATCGAACAGTTCCGCGAGAGCAGCCAGAGCGTCGCCGTCTGCGTCGATGAGCACGGCGGCGTCTCGGGCATCGTCGCGATCTCGGATGTCGCCAAAGAACTCATCGAGGGTGTCGTAGATCCCCAAACAAGTTTGGCCAACGAGGTCGAACTGATCGGGGTCGGCAAATGGATCGTGCCTGGTCGGCTCTCGATCCGAGACTGGGCCGTGATGTTCGCGGATCAGAGCGTGATCGAGCACGCCAAGCGCGTCAACACACTCGGCGGCTTGGTCATGGTCCTGCTCGATCGCATGCCGGAGGTAGGCGACCAGACCCAGATCGGCGATATTCGCCTCACGGTCGTCGAGCTCGACAAACGCTCGATCGAACGCATCGAGGTCGAGATCGTTGACGATGCGGCGCCATCCACTCCGCCAGAGACCACTCCGTCAGAGGAGGGCACATCATGAGCACGCTCGAACTGAGCCTGTGGTGGGGATTGGTGCTCCTGGGCATCGGTGGATCAGCCGTGTGTTCCGGGCTCGAGGTTGGGTTGTACACGGTCAACCGGGTGTTGGTGCGCGTGCACGCCGCGGGCGGGGATCGCGGACGACGCGCGCGGATCCTCGAATCCCAGATCGCCGATTCCACACCCACACTCACCGCGTTATTGGTCTGGAACAACGCGTTTAACTACGCGGGCACGCTGGCGATCACCACGCTGATCACCACGCTGGGGCTTGGTGACACCGAGATGATCCTCATCCAGATCGTGGTGCTCACCCCGGTGCTGCTGGTCTTCGCGGAATCCACGCCCAAAGAAGTGTTCCGCTCCAACGCCGACACGCTCATGGAGCGGTTCGCCTACCTGATTCTGTTTATGCGCCTCGCGGTGACCTGGGTCCCGATCGTGCCCGTGATCCTGTGGATCGCCAACACCGCGTCCAAGCTCGTCGGGGTCGACGCGTTCGGATCGCTGACCTCGGCTCGCCATCGCATGGCCGATCTGATCAAGTTCGGTGCCCCCGGCATGAGCGAGACGCAGGTCTCGCTGATCGACCGGGCACTGGAACTCGAGCACGCGACGGTCAAGTCCGAGATGATCCCGCTGCGCAACGCTGTGATCGTGCGCCCGAGCTGGACCATCGCCAAAGCCCGGGCGTTCATCAAGGGCTACCCGTACTCACGCTACCCGGTGCTCTCGCCCAAGGGGCAGGTCGTGGGGATCTTGAAGGGCTTGGACCTGTACATCGGCGAAGACCTCGATCCCAACGCGAGCATCGAGGGTCTGCTCTACACACCCACCCGCGTGGAAGAGCAGATGAGCGTGAGCCAGGCGCTGAGCAAGCTCAACGAGGCGAGCGGGCGGCTCGGCATCGTCGTGACCGGTGGGCGTGATGTGGGCGTGATCACCCGCAAGGACCTGATCGAGCCGCTGATCGGCGAGCTCGAAGATTGGTAAGGCAAACGGGCTCTAGGGGCTGTGATTGACCGATAAGTTGGCTCAATGCCATGGATACCTAGCCGGCGGGGAATAGCGGGGCGTTTGATGAGGTTCTTCAGGGTGTCTGGTCCAGCCGATAGAATGTATAGTCGAACCAAGGATTGCTCATGTTCAAATCAATTACCCCATTCCTGATCATCGTTGTTCTTGTGATGATGGTGCCCCGAGTGATCGGTCTGATCCGTGGGCCCGCCGAGACCCCCGGCATCTTCGACCAGCACTACACCCTGACCCAAGCCAACGACATCGCCCAAGAATCGGGCAAGCCGATGCTGGTGCTGGTGACCGCCGACTGGTGCGGCCCATGCCAGACACTCAAACGATCCGCCATGGTCGATCCAGCCGTGGTCGCATGGGCCAGCGAGCACACTGTGCCCGTGTACCTTGAGCACGGGGCCAATCCAGACGAGATCAGCTCGCTGCCCGTGTCCGCCTTCCCAACGACCTTCTTGATCCAAGACGGCAAAGTGCTCGCGTCGCTTCAAGGGGCGGTGGGGGCCAAGACGATGGTCGATCAGTTCGATGCGGTGCTGGCTCAACACCCATAAACAGGCCATCAGCTCTCGAATCGCCGGTTTGGTGAACCCGATCGGGCTTCTGGGGGTATAGACTCTGGTAGAGTACGAGCCGCGCACGCGAGCGCCGACGCCCGGCTCGATGTGGAGGCTCCTCATGAACGATCGATCAAACCCGTCCGCCCGCCAGCCAAACCAGAAGAAGCACACGAACCTGTGGCCTCTGGTTGGGATTCTGGGGATCGCCACCATCGGCTCCACGATCGCGGTGGCCACCAGCTCCATGCGGGCACCCACCACAGACTACGGCTTCTTTGATCCCATCGTTGATGTCCAGTCCATGGTCGGCGGGCTCTATGTCGAGGAGCCCGACATCGATAAGCTCCAGATCGGGGCCATCGAGGGCATGCTCGAAGAGCTCAACGATCCGTACACCACCTATGTGCCCGCCCGCGACACCGAGAAGTTCTCGCGCGATCTCACCGGCGAGTATGTCGGGATCGGGGCCGAGGTCCAGATCCGTGACGGCTGGCTGACGATCTCCTCGCCCCTCGACGGCTCGCCGTCGTGGAAGGCCGGCGTGATGGCCGACGATCGCGTGATCAAGATCGACGGGCAGAGCACCGAGGGCAAATCCATCGACGACGCGATCGACCTGCTCATCGGCGAGCCCAACACCAAGGTCGTCATCACCGTCGAACGCGAAGCCGAGACGCTCGATATCGAGATCATCCGCGGGCACATCAAGGTGCAAGCCGTCAAGGGCTTTATGCGCATCCACGGCGACGGCGAGTGGGAGCACATGATCGACACCGATCGCCAGATCGGCTACCTCCGCCTGACGCAGTTCACACCCAAGGCCGCCGATGAAATCTCCGACATGATCGAAAAGGCCGAAGCTGCGGGCGCACTCAACGGCTTGATCATCGACCTGCGGTTCAACCCCGGCGGGCTCCTCGACGAAGCCGTGGCGATGGCCGATATGTTCCTCGACGAGGGCAAGATCGTCTCGACCAAGGGGCGGGTATTCAAAGAACAGACCGAGTACGCCCACAAGAAGAACACGATCACGGAGATGCCGTTGGTGGTGCTCGTCAACGGTCAGAGCGCATCGGCTTCCGAAGTCCTCTCCGGTGCGTTGTCCGATCACGGGCGTGCGATCGTCATCGGGACCCGCTCCTTTGGCAAGGGCTCCGTCCAGACCGTCCGCCAGCTCCAGAGCGGCGCGGGCGTGCTCAAGATTACCGAGCAGTACTACTACCTGCCATCGGGGCGTTTGCTGCATCGCCGGGATGACTCGACGAGCTGGGGTGTGGACCCGACCCCCGGGTACTATGTGCCGCTGACCAATAATGAGCTCGGCGAGATGCTCACCGCCCGTCGCAACCAAGAAATCATCGCGGCCAACAGCGAAGAAGAAGAGAAAGTTGACATCGGGGATACCGACGCCGTGCTCGAGGCGCTCAAGGATCCGCAGTTGACCGCAGCCGTGCGCGTGATGCAGCACCGCATCGACACGGGCGAGTTCGCCCCCGTCGGCATCGAGACCAACGCCCCCGATGATGTGGCTCTTGCGGAACTCAACCAGCTCCGCGATGCCCAAGAACGCATGTACCGCGAGCTCGCTCGGATCGCCAAACGCGTCGAAGCCGTCGAGGGTGGGGTGAGCGAAGAACAAGCCGGCGAGAACCCCAAGGACTTCTGGGACGATGAGCTCGAAATCGCCGGCGGCGACATCGTGATCCGCGACAAGGACGGCCAGGTCATCACCACGCTCAAAATCACCGGCGAGAACCTCGAGCGCTGGCTGATCGACGCGGATGTCGAAAAAGCGGATACAGATTCAGGCTCGGATGAGGACGCTGATTCGTGATCGTGCTGGGGGTCGAGTCTTCGTGCGATGAGACGGCTGCCTCGATTGTCGAGGACGGACGGATCGTCCGTTCGTCGATCGTCGCCAGCCAGTACGAACTCCACGAAGAGTTTGGTGGCGTCGTCCCCGAGATCGCCTCGCGCGCCCATGAACAGCACATCATCCCCGTACTGCGTGATGCAATCACAGAAGCCGGCATCGAGCTGAATCAGATCGACGCGATCGCGGTGGGGCACCGCCCGGGCCTGATCGGGTCGCTGCTCGTCGGGCTCAGCGCCGCCAAAGCCCTCGCGTGGTCGCTCGGTGTGCCGATGGTCGGCGTCGATCATGTGCACGCCCATCTCTATGCGGGTATGCTCGGGCGTCAGCTTCCAGAGTTCCCCGCCCTCGGGGTCGTGATCTCCGGCGGGCACACCTCGCTCTACAAGATGGACTCGGAGATGAAGCTCACGCGTCTGGGCGCGACGATCGACGACGCGATCGGCGAGGCCTTCGACAAAGTGGCCGCGATCTTGGGGCTCGGGCATCCGGGCGGGCCGAAGGTCGATGCGCTCGCGGCATCGGAGGGCGCGAACGATCGTGCATTCGATTTTCCGGTGTCTCGGTTGGGCAAGGAATCGCTCGATTTCAGCTATTCGGGGCTCAAGACGGCCGTGCTCTACACAGCCAAGGGCAAGCCCGCGCCGCGCCGGATCAAGAACAAGCCGCCGCTACCCACGCCCGAGGTGCCCGAGCTGACCGATGAGCGCAAGCGGGATATCGCCGCGAGTTTTCAAAGGGCGGCGGTCAAGGCGCTGACACTCAAGATCGAGCGGGCGCTCGATGCCATGGCTGGTTGCAAGACCCTTATCGTTGGCGGTGGAGTCAGCGCCAACACCCTCGTCCGCGCCGAGATGGATCGCCTGGCCGCCAAGCACGGGCTCGAGCTGATTATCCCAGAGATGGCGCACTGCGTCGACAATGCGGCAATGATCGCCGGGCTGGGCACCAAGCTGCTGGGCGACGGGCAACGCGACGACTTCACCCTCTCCGCGGTCCCCACGGCGGCCTGCTGATGGATGCCGATTTTCTCGACCATCTTGATCATCTTGACCAGCCCGTCGAGCGACCGCCGCACCCCGCAAGCTACGACACCGACCGCCTGATGAAGGAATGCACCCTCACCCGCGGGCGTGCGTCGGGCCCGGGCGGGCAGCACCGCAACAAGGTCGAGACGCACATCACGATCCTGCACGACCCGAGCGGGATCGATGCGCAGGCCGGCGAACGCCGACTCGCCAAAGAAAATCAATCGGTTGCGATCCGCCGGCTCCGGCTCAAGCTTGCGATGGGCATCCGCATCGGTGTTCCTGCGGGCGAGATCCAATCCGCGCTCTGGAAGACACGCTGCGTCAAAGGGCGGATCGTGTGCAACCCCAAGCACGCCGATTTCCCGAGTTTGCTTGCTGAGGCCTTAGATGTCATCGAGGCGTGCGGGCTTGATGTCAAGAAGGCGGGGCTCCGGCTCGGGTGCTCGACCACGCAGCTCGTCCGATTGATCGCCGAGCATCGACCGGCCTTCGAGCAGCTCAATCAATCGCGCGAAGATCGCGGATTTCATCGACTCAAAGCGTGATTCGAGCGGGCTTTGGCGTACACTTTGGGTCTATGCCAGCCCCCAAAGATCGTGAAAGCATCAAAGTACAGGCCGAGAAGACCGTCCTGGCCGCCCTCCGCTTGCCGGACTCCACCTACGACCAGCGCGATTCCTTCGGCGAGCTCCGCGAGCTGGCCGCCCAGGCGGGCGCGGTGGTGGTGGGCGAGATCGAACAACGCAAGGACCGACCCGAGCCGGGCACCTACATGGGCAAGGGCAAGGTCGAAGAACTCCGGGACCTGTGCGAAGCCACCGGGGCCGTCGCGATCATCTTCGATCACGATCTCTCGCCCAAGCAGATCAGCAACATCCAGGAACTCACCGACCGCAAGGTGCTCGATCGCTCCGAGCTGATCCTCGATATCTTCGCCTCCCGCGCGACGACCCACGAAGCAAAGCTCCAGGTCGAGATCGCCCAGCTCGAGTACACCTTCCCGCGCCTGCGCGCGATGTGGAATCACCTCGAGCGACTGGGGGCATCGGGCGGCGCGGGCAGCCTGGGCGGCATGGGCACACGCGGGCCCGGCGAGCAGCAGCTCGAGATCGACCGGCGCTTGGTCCAACGCCGAAAAACTGTTCTCCAGCGCGAGCTCGACGATATCCAGCTCCGCAAGCGCCGCATGGTCGAGAAACGCAACACCGATCACTACACCATCGGGCTCGTGGGCTACACCAACGCGGGCAAGAGCACGCTGTTTAATACGCTCACCGAGGGCGGTGCGTACGCCGACGATCGCGTGTTCGCGACGCTGATGACCCGCACCCGCGAGTGGGACATGGGCGGCGGGCACACCGCGATGCTCTCGGACACCGTCGGGTTTGTCCGCGATCTGCCTCACCACTTGGTCGCGTCATTCCGGGCAACGCTCGAAGAAGCGACCCACGCGGACCTGCTGCTGGTGATGCTCGATATCTCCGACCCGAGCGCCGAGCTGCAGTACGAGACCGTGATCTCGACCTTGGACGAATTGTTCGAGGAGGTCGAGGACCGCCAGAAGAAGGACGCGCTGCGGGCCAAGCGCGACGGGACGGCTGACTTCATCGCCTATAAGCGCCCCGAGCTTTTGGTGCTGCTCAACAAGGCGGATGTCGAGAGCGTCGATGAGCAGGATATCCTGTACTGGCAATCGCGCACACCCGGGGCGATCCCGATCTGCTCGTTGGCGCCAGAGGTCAATGAAGACCCAGATGCAGAGCCTATCGAACTCCCGATGGGCCAAGCCGAGCTCATCGAGCGCGTCACCCTCATCACCAACGGCGAGATCCAAGAGCTCGACATCACCGTCCCGCTCTCGGACTCCAAGACCATCCACACCATCGAGAACCGCGCCGAGGTGCTCGATCGCACCTACGAGGGCCAGGTCGTGATTCTGCGGGCCAAGATCGGGCGCAACATGCTCGCCAAGCTCCGCTCATCGGGCGCGAAGATGCAGGCCAAGACCATTGAGGGCGAGCCCTACTTTGCTGACAATGAAAAAACGGGCTGGGTCCATGACCCAGCCGCGATTGATATCGATTTCTAAATCAAGATTTTAAACAAACAGTTCTTAGCCCAGCGGGTTGAGCCACAGCCCAGTCGCCAGCTTCGGATAGAAGAAGGTCGATTTCTGAGGCATCAGCTCGCCGGCACGAGAGATATCCCGGACCGCTTCGAGCGGCGTCGGGCGGACGATGATCGCCAGCTGGGGCTTGCCGCCCCCGGCGATCGATGACCCGGTCTCCTCGCCCTTGCCGATCGCGAGGACTTCGTCGATCGAGTGCGGGAATGCCCAGTTGATCGGCTCGTTGTTGTTGAGCTCGGGCTGGCAGATCTCTTCGACGATCATGTGCTGGATGATCGCGACATCGAGGTTGCGCCACGCCTGGGACTGATCCGGGAACTGGGTCTCGAGCGTGTCCTTGACCGCCGGCCACGCCCCGAAGCACAGCCCCGTCGCGTAGTCATAGATCCCGAACACATTGTTGTGCTCGCGCTCGGCCAGCGTGTCCATCTGCGACAGGAACTTCTGCGGGTCGTTGTCGATGGGCTCGACATTGAGCAGCCCCTGCGAGACTTCAATAAACTTCTCGATGTCGTAGTGCTCCATGCCGCCCAGCACCCGGTGGGTCGGGCCGATGGCCAGCCCCGGATCGGACATCGAGACGAGCACGAACATCGTGCGACGGGCCGGGTGATCGGCGCTCACTTCGCCCTTGGCTTCGAGCTCGCTGAGGTAGTTGATCGCGGTGTTGTAGCGGTGGTGCCCGTCGGCGACGAAGATGTCCTCGCCATCGAGAGCCGCTTGGTACTTGGCGATCGTCGCGTCATCGTCGATCGTCCAGATCTCTTGTTTGACACCGTCGCCCATGTCGGCGTGCATGTCCGGGTCGCGCGATTCCATGACGCTATGGAGGATCGCGACGGCTTCGCCTTCTTCGTCCGGATGCAGCCCGAAGATCGGGGAGAACTGACACTGGGACGCGTTCATGAGCGCTTTGCGGTCTTCTTTAGGGCCGCCGAAGGTTTGCTCGTGGGCCAAAATCCCGCCCCCGTCGCGGTTGCCAAAGGGCAAGGTCTCGAGTGTGGCGGCCATCCCGCAGCGCTGGTAGGTCTCGCCCTGGAACTCAAAGGTCTGGCGGTAGGCAAAGATCGCCGGGGTCTCATGCTGGGAGAGCACGCCGGATTCGAGCATCGAGCGGTAGGCATCGCCGGCACCTTGATAGACCGCGTCGGGGCCCAGCTCCTTGGCGGGCACCTGGGGCAGGTCGATGCCCACGGCGTTGTGCGCATTGCGATCGAGCATCGCCTGCTTGGCCGCCGGATCGAGCACATCGTACGGTGGTGAGATCAGCTCAGAAACATCGCCCCGACCTTGGTTGTACTGGACGGCACGGAATGGGTATACAGATGGCATGGGTGCCCTTTCGTTCGCATGAATCATAAAATCGCGATATGCAGGAAGCTGGATATGCTGGTTGTCCCCGACGGGCGATCGCCCGATCGTCTCCGCAATTATATGCACCAACTCAACAAATCTCAGCCCGACGAGTTGGGAGTTGTGCCTACGATCGTCCATGACAACGCCCAACGCCCTCGTCATCAGAACGGCCGGTACAAACTGCGATGTTGAGCTCTGCCGGGCGTTTTCGCTCGGGGGGGCACAGGTTGAGCTCGTCCATTTGGACCGATTGCTCGCCGATCCCACACAAATCGCCCGGTTTGATCTCATCGGATTCCCAGGCGGATTCTCCTACGGCGACGACATCGCATCTGGGCGGATCAAGGCGATGCACACACGCGAAAAACTGATGCCCGAACTGCTGTTAGCTGCTGATCGCGGCGTGCCGATGATCGGGATCTGCAACGGGTTTCAGGTGATGGTCCAGATCGGGCTCTTGCCGGGCACCGCAGATCACCAGACCTGCGTCGCGCTGACCGACAACGACCACGGGCGGTTTATTGATCAATGGTCGAACATGGAAGCCAATACCAGCTCAAACTGCATCTGGACGAGCGGGCTCGGGCAGTACGAGGGCGATGTCCTCTACCCCGTCGCCCACGGCGAGGGGCGACTGGTTACCAAAGACCAAGCGACGCTCGATCGGCTCGTGGAGAACAACCAGGTCGCGCTGCGATACGAGAACGACATCAACGGCTCCGTCGATCGAATCGCGGGGATCTGCGACCCGAGCGGGCGGATCTTCGGGCTCATGCCGCATCCTGAGCGGGCACTCGAGTGGAACCGCCATCCGTACTGGACCCGGCTTGACGAGCAGACCAAGAAGCAGCAGACCCCGGGGCTGAGCATCTTCACCAGCGCGGTGCAAGCCGTGACCAACGAGCCCGTGTCGTAAATCGTGTTCTTGATGATCAATCGACTCTGAAAGGGGAACCACCATGGGCGAGACCGCGGTATACGCAGGGAGCTTTGATCCCCCGACCAATGGGCATGTCTGGATGATCGAGCAAGGCGCACGCCTGTTCGATAAGCTCATTGTCGCGGCTGCTCGCAATCCAGAGAAGGGTTATACCTACGAGCTCGACCAGCGCGTCGGGTGGCTGACCGAGATCTGCTCCAAGTACGACAATGTCGAGATCGCCTCGCTCGAGAACGAGTTCTTGGCGCACTATGCGAATCGAGCGGGCGCACGCCATGTGATCCGAGGCATCCGCAACGAGGCCGACTATCAGTACGAACGCGGGATGCGCTATGTCAACTCGGATCTCAACGATCAGCTCTCGACGGTGTTCCTGCTGCCCCCGCGTGAGCTCTGCGAGGTCTCGTCGAGCTTTGTCAAGGGCATGATCGGCCCCGACGGCTGGGAGCCCGTCGTGAAGCGATACCTGCCGGCGTGTGTGTTTAACGATCTGCAAGCGATGACCGCATCAAATGAGTAAGCCCATGCCGAACCCCGCCAAATCTGCTAAATCACCCGCCAAGACCCCGATCTCCGAGCCCGTCATGGCGATGCGCATCGTCGCCATGCCCCGCGAGACCAACCCCTACGGCACCATCTTCGGCGGGATCATCCTCAGCTACATCGACCAGGCCGGGTTCGTCGAAGCCCGCCGACACGGGAACCTCGGCTGGGTAACGGCCGCGATGGATAAAGTGGTCTTCCACGCCCCGGTGTTCGTCGGCGACATCGTCACGCTGGTGACCCACACCACGCGGCTGGGGCGCACAAGCATCGATGTGCAGATCGAGGTCCAAGCCGAGCGATTCGATACGCACGAGGTCGTGCATGTGACGAGCGCGAAGATGACGCTCGTTGGGATGCGCGACGGCAAGCCCTTCCCCTTCCGCGAGAGCCCGTGTCATCAAGCAGGCCAGCCAGATTCTTCTGAGTCAGCAACATGAGCTTCGACGCGTTGCCTAGGTTTCATGCGCCCACGCGCTTGCTGGTGATGCTCTCGGGCTCGGGCACCACACTCGATAACCTGATCGCGCATATCGAATCCAACGAACTCGACGCAACCATCCCGGTGCTTGTGGCTTCGCGAGAGTGCCTCGGTGCGAAGAAAGCCCGCGACGCCGGGATCGAAACCCACATCCAGCCCGCCAAGCAATCGCCCGCCGATGCCGGAGCATTGATTGATCACCTGTGCGAGCAGCACACGATTGATCTGGTCGTGCTCGCGGGGTACCTCAAGCTCGTGCCGATCACGGATCGCGTGCGTCACCGGGTGGTCAATATCCATCCGTCGTTGCTCCCGAGCTTCGGGGGCAGGGGGATGCACGGGATGCGGGTGCATCAGGCCGTGATCGAGGCGGCCATGCGTGGCGAGGTCAGCGAATCGGGCTGCACGGTGCACTTCGCCGACGACGAGTACGACACGGGCTCGACGATTGTGCAGCTGCGTTGCCCGGTCGAGCCCAGTGATGACGCCCAAACGCTCGCATCGCGGGTCTTCGAGCTCGAACGCCGGGCGTACCCGCAAGCGATCAAAATATTGATCGAGCGCAACGCATTGTGCAACGCCTGAGCGATTTGAGCCGAACAGTGGGATATGCAAAGAACACTTTTGGTACTCCTGCTGTGCCTGTGGGCGATCTTGCCCGGCTCGATGGCCCATCAAGCCGCCCATGCGGCCCATGAGCCCGAGACAGACCAACCCCAACAACGCACGGCCGACCCCGCCCAGCTCGAATCCGACGGCATCGACGCGATGGAACGAGCTGAGTACGAGGAAGCCGAGCGGTTGTTTCGGGCGCTGATCGAATCGCAGCCCAAGCTCTTTGTCGGGCACTACAACCTCGCGTCGGCGCTGTCTATGCAGGGCGATGGCGAGGCGGCTGTCTACGCGATGCAGGACGCGATCAGGCTCGGGTTCACGGATCTGGCGCAGATCCGCCGCGACCCGGATTTGCAGAGTTTTCGCGAGACCGAGTTCTTTATGCAGCTGGTCCGCAGCTGGGGCATGATCATCGATACGCGTCGAAAGGGCGATGTTGAGAACCTGATGCCGTTGATGCGTCGCAAGTTTGAGCAGCGGACGAACGAGGATCTCAAGATCGAGCTGCTCTCGTCTCACGATACAATCGCCACCGATCAAGCCCTCGCCGAGCTCGAACTACTCGCATCGTGGGGGAACTCGACGCTCTTCCCCGAGGTCGGCGCACTCAACGACCAGCCATGGATCGTCGTGACACTCCCGGATCGCGACGGCTTCGCGGCTTGGGCGACGAAGGTGCTCGGGCCGGGGGCGGGTTCGTCGGGCGCCAGCAGCAGCATCGGCGGCGCGTACGAGCATTCCAAACGCCGGCTGGTTGCTCAAGACCTGGGCGCGACGCTGCGCCACGAGTTCATCCATGTGCTGCACTGGCGCGATATGAATCGCTTGGGGCAGGTCCACGCGACATGGATCCAAGAAGGGCTCGCGTCGCTCGTTGAAGACTACGAGGTCGCCGGCCCCTCCTCGGCTCAAACCGTCGTCCCCGTCGCTTCATGGCGCACGAACATCGTCAAGCGCATGAAAGATCGGCGCGTGCTGCCCACGATTCAAACGCTCGCCGACACGGAGATCCAGGCCTTCACCCGCACCCGCCCGCTCGCCAAATACGCCCAGGCCCGCACGATCATGCTCTACCTGCTCGACCAGCACGAGCTCTCGGCCTTCTACGATCAATACACCCAGCACTTCGACGACGACCCCACCGGGATCGCGTCCCTCGAAGCCGTGCTGGGCAAGGAGATCACACAGATTGAGGACGATTTTCGCACCTGGATCGACGGGCTCGATATGGTCGCCGAGACCGGGTCGGATCTGCAGGCCACCCTCGGGATCGAAATCGAGACGGGCTCGGGCGACGGCGTCGTCGTCACCGGGCTCCCCAGCGGATCCCGTGCCCGCACGGGCTTGCACCTCAAATCCGTCATCACCGCGATCAACGACCAGCCCACGCGCGATCTCTTCGAGCTTATCCGTGTGCTCAGCCAGTACAAGCCCGGCGATACGGTGACGCTGCATCACCGGCGGGGCACCGTGCACAGCCAGTCACAAGCAACGCTGATTGAAAAGTAAGATATCCGCCGTTTATTGGTTGAAATGTGCTTTTTAATTGTAATTTGCTTATTGTGGGGAGCTTGGTTTCCATGTATATTGGAGGGGTGCAGAGGCGTGTATCCCGTCATGTGTTGGCCGGGGCGTCGAAAGTGAAGAGAAAGAGAAAGGACTGTGCTATGCATATTCAGAATACATTGGTCACCATGGCAATCGCAGGGCTTGCTTCGACCGCCATCGCGGGGCCAGTCGCTGAGACCTTCAGCCTGACGATGTATGTTCGTCAAGCGCCAGAGATTACCGACGGAGCGACCATGGCCATCATCGATGTCATCGGCGATTCAAGCTTCGGCACCCATCTCCTCGGTGGGCAGTTCGGGATCTCCTCCAACGGGCACAGCGAAGTCTCCGACATCCGCTGGACCCCCGCAGATTGGTCAACCGCCAACGGCTTGGGCACCTACGATGGGGCCGGGGAGCTCTCAGATGTGATTTTCGGGCAGCTGGTTGTGCTGACCGATCTCTTTGATTTCTTGCCCGGAGAGAACTCCGAACTTGGGAATGTGATCGGGAGCTTTGAGGTGGACTTCGATAGCGGGTTTACCCAAGATATTCAGTTTGACTTTGTTCCCGATCCAGAGCGATTCTCGCTCAAAGTGATCGATGTTGATCTGGTGAATCGAACCACCCAGTCGCTCGATAGCAACAACGGCGATCTGTCGCTCGGCAGCCTCATGATCACTGCGCCGACGCCCTCGTCGCTGGCGCTGATCGGGCTCGGTGGCTTGGCCGCGACTAAACGCCGGCGCTGAATGCGCTTTGATGAAGTGCTTGCAGCCAATGGGGTACCCATCGCTGTATGAATAGAACGCAAGGCATGCTTGCGGATTGATCAAGCCTGTCGAGGACGGGCTTGGTCAGTTGTTCTTTGGGGACTGCTTTGAACCAAGTCTTTGTTCAACATGGCGAATCGACACAACGAAAGGAAGATGCAATGAGTATGAGCAGCGTAAGAGCGGGGGTGGCGTTTGCCGCCATCGCGGGGTTGGTCGCCGGGGCTTCTGGAGGTGTAGCCGAGGAGAGTTTCAGCCTGAGTATGTATGGTCCAACTTCTGTTGACGGTTCAAGCCCGTTCACGCTCACGATTGATGTGATCGGGGATTCGAGCTTCGGCACCCACCTGCTCGGTGGGCAGTTCGGCCTCTCAACAGGGGGGCATCCCCAAGTCTCTGATATCCGTTGGATCCCCGAGGAATGGTCAACGGTGAACGACCTGGGCGAGTATGACGGCAATGGCAATCTGGACCATGTGATCTTTGGCCAGTTCGTCGTCTTTACCGATCTCTTTGACTTCCTTCCGGGTGCAGGCTCAGAGGTAGGTAGCCTGATCGGCAGCTTCGAGGTCGACTTCGATGACGGGCTGAGTTCCACCTACATCGAGTTCAACTTCACCACCGATCCCGAGCGATTCGCGCTCAAGGCAGTCGATGTAGACGAGGTGGCCCGGACCACCCAATCGCTCGACAGCAATAGTGGTAATCTGAGTCTCAACGGCTTCGGCATCCTCGTGCCGTCACCTTCGGCGATGGCGCTGCTCGGATTTGGCGGATTGGCCTCCACGAAGCGCCGACGCTAAAAACGGCATGCCTCCCCCCAGTTTTCGGGAGGAAGCTGATCATCAACATGCCTCCGCAGAGCCCGCAGAGCGGGCTTTTTTGTGTCCGCTCCAAAGCTTGGGCTTCATCGTGGGTGAGGGTGCAACCGATCTATATGCTATGTAGTACATAGTATGGGGCGCGTGGTATGCCCCAAGGAGACCCGATATGAAGCTGGAACGAGAACTGATGCGTGGAGCCGGGCCGACGGCGGTCTTGAAACTGCTCTCGAGCAAAGAAATGTACGGCTACGAGCTCGTCGAAGCCCTCGCCAAGCAGACCGATGGGGTGCTGGCGATGGGGCAGTCCTCGCTCTACCCGATGCTCTACAACCTCGAAGCCAAGGACCTGATCGAGGCCGACTGGCGATCGGCCGACAACGGGCGCGATCGCAAGTACTACGCCCTGACCCCCAAGGGCAAGAAGAAGCTCAAGGCGGACATGGAAGCCTGGGCCAAGCTGGCCGAGGCGATGACCTCGATCGGCGTGCTGAAGGGGGCGATGGCATGAGCAACACCAAACTTCATCAGGCGTGGCACTGGTCAGTCGAACACTCGCCGATGCTCCACAGTTTTCGATTGGTCAGTGGTGTGGTTCGCAAGAACCACAAGGCGTTTGCGCTCTTGGATGCAGCTGATCTACCCGAGCGAGTCGATACGCTGATCCGTCAGACCGTGTCCAAGTCCAAGCTGTGGATCAACGAGCGGGCGGAGATCGCCCGCGAGCTCATCGCCCATGCCCAGGACGCGATCGAGGCGGGGCGATCCGAAGAAGAGATCGTCGATGGGTTCGGTGATCCCAAGCGGATCGCTAAGCTGATGAGCCGATCGATGAAGCGCAAGCGCCCGCTGGCGTGGCGCAGCTACCGGAACATGAAGCGGCTGGCGGGCTCGCTGGCACTCTTGGTGCTCGTGAGCTATGCGGTGCTCGCGGTGCGGTACTTTACGGGCAGCCCGAGCATCAAGCGGAACTACATCGCCGAGCTCAATGTGCCCAATGAAGCGTATCGCGAAGATCAGAAGGCGTGGGCGGTGTATCAGGATGTGGAGCTGCAATGGAGGCGTCATGTGCTGCCTACCCAACTGGCGCAGAAGGAACGCTATGCGAAGGCAGTGGAGGCGCATGATGCCAAATACACAGAATCAAACTATGCCAGGCTCGAAGAGGATGCTGATTACGAGTATCCCCCTCTCCCCGGTATCGAACATTTCTTTATTCATGATGATCTCACGCCGGAGCATCCGGACTATGAGCAGACCCGGGCGTTGGTGATGAGCTTTGAGCCTCAGTTGGAGCGGGTCAGGCAGGCCGCGAGTCGTCCGGTGATCGGGATGCCTTACACCGACGGCATGGAATCGATAGAGATCGAGCCCGGGATCTGGGTGGAAATCATGCATCCGCCTGAGCACGACCCAAAGGATCAGGGGCTTGTGATGAAGGTCCTTCTACCCGACTTAGGCATGACGCGCCGGTTCGCAAAGCATCTGATGATCGATGCCGGCTGGGCATTCGAGGAGGGGGATACGGATCGTGCAATGCGGGACTACATCGCGCTTGCGGGTCTCGCGCGCCAGTGCATGCAAGGCAAGTACCTGATCAGCAATCTCGTGGGGTTCGCCAACCTCAACTCGGGCTATGAGAGCCTGAGCGGGAATTTGCGTGCGTTTCCCGGGGCGATGAGCAAGGAGCAGTTGGTGTCGATTGCGCACATCAACGCGATCGCGGGGCGTGAGATCGGGCTGGACCTGAGCGGCGAGCGCATGATGTTCGACGATCTGCTCCAGCGAACCTATACCGACGACGGGCATGGGAATGGTCGGATGACACCCGCGGGGGACAAAATCATTCGGGATTTGGTTGCTTTTAACAACCTCTCAGATGAGTTCCCCATCGAGGATGCGTGGCAAACGCTCGGCCAGCCATTGGGCTTTGTGGCGGGGAATCGGAAATCACAGCATGATCAGTACCACCGAGCCATCGATTTGATCGAGCAAGCCGCCCAAGAGGGCCCAGAATCGATCTATCTGGTTCAGGGTCTCGATGTTCAAACAGAAATGGATTACTACCGTCTCGATGGCTATTTCGTCTCGCCCGTTGGGGTCATGCTCCCAGCGATCTCGAACACAGTCAACACGCTCTTCCAGAAGCAGCTGATGCACGAGGGGTTTATGGCAATGCTCGCGATCGAGACCTATCGGGCGGAGCGCGGGCAGCTACCAGACTCGCTCTCGGAACTCGCGCCCAGCTATCTGCCCAAGGTGCCCGATGACCCGTTCAACCCGGGGTATCCGATGCAGTACAAGGTTGAAAGCGGCGGATATGTTCTGTATGTCGCCGGAGCGGACGGCGATCTAGATGGTGGCGACGAACCCGATCCCGAGGATCAATCTCGGCAAAGTTTTTTCAAAAGGTTCAGCGCCAAGCACGGCTCCATTGAGACTCCGCTGGGTCGGGTGGTTTTCCAGGTCCAACGAGATGAACACGGGCGTGTGCAGTTCCATGAGCCTCAAGGCCCGGATTCGGACTGGGTCCTGTTTGATATGCGGCCCAAGCCTAAGCCCGACTCTGAGTCCAAGGATTGATCGGCGGTGGGGGGGCGGGCGCAGTTGGTCTATCGTTGGGGATGGACCAGAGCGACTCTTTTGATTTTCGTGCGTTTCACGCTTCCCACCAGGTCGGCATCATCGTCGCGTGCTCCAAGAACGGGGTGATCGGGGTGGACGGGGATCTGCCTTGGCGGCTGCCGACGGATCTCCGTCATTTTATGCGCTCGACCAAGGGGTGCCCGGTGATCATGGGACGCAAGACCTACGAGTCGTTGGGCAAGCCCTTGCCCGATCGGCTCAATATCGTGCTCTCTCGCTCGGCGAATGAGGAAGCAGGCTCAGAAACGAGCCAGGAGCTCCGCTGGGCGTCCTCTATAGAGGAAGGCATCGAGATCGCGTCGGACGCCCAAAGCGAGACGGGGATGGATACCCCGATCTGGATCGCCGGCGGCGGGCACCTGTATAAACAGGCGATGGAGACCCCTGATCTGGTTGACCTAATCGTGTGTACACGCGTGGATGCCCACATTGAGGGGGATACGGTATTTCCAGAGATTGATGAGGGAGTCTGGCGATTAGCGCATGCCGAGGCATTCGGCCCCGATGAACGGCATTCGTTAGGGATGACGATCGAATGGTGGGTGCCATTTGTGGCCAACAAGGGCCCATAACAAAGACAGAATTGCGGAAAATCCAGTGAATGTCATGGATTTCGTGTAATATTTTACAGATTCTCGGACGCTGTGATCCGCTTTACTGGCTCAGAAATGGCGATTCGGGACAACTCAAGCGGGTTTTGATCGGTGAGCAGCTGCTCAGAGGCGAAAAAAGGGCGAGCCGAAGGGGGATTTGGGCTTGCATCGAGCGCATGGATTGATTATCATCGCTGTGGGTCAGGAACGAGTTTCGTTCTTACAATTAGACAGTCTTCAGCTATGTTGTTTGAAGACATCAATCACTGAGGAGATAGAGAAATGAAGAATACACTTGCTCTCGTAGCAATCGCAGGTTTCGCTGCTGCAGCAACCGCTGGCAATGAAACATTCAGCCTGAGCATCTCGGGTGCACCAGCAACCGTCGATGCAACCGGCGGCGCAACCATCACCGTTGATGTGATCGGCGACTCGAGCTTCGGTACTCACCTGCTCGGCGGCGAGTTCGGTCTCACCACCGGCAGCAACAGCATGGTTACTGACATCCGCTGGATGAACGCTGCTTGGTCAACCGCCAACGGCAACGACGGCTACGACGGTGCTGGCAACAACCTGCCAATCATCTTCGGCCAGCTCGTCGTCCTCACCGACCTCTTTGACTTCCTCCCAGGGGCAGGCTCAGAGCTCGGCGGCGTCATCGGTAGCTTCCAGATCGACATCGCTGCTGGTTCAGCCGGCATCCTCGATCTTGATTTCACCACCACCGACCGCTTCGCACTCAAGACCGTTGATGTTGACGAAGTCGCTCGCA
>TARA_R110002072_G_scaffold301164_1_pt1 | contig 79468 bp, 79 predicted proteins | sample TARA_R110002072 | Tara Oceans TARA_R110002072 (sample SAMEA4397118) | marine metagenome | biome: Polar Biome; feature: [SRF] surface water layer (ENVO:00010504); material: water (ENVO:00002006), including particulate matter (ENVO:01000060) such as... | depth 5 m
AGGCCCCGTGTCCTGACCCAGCTCTCATCCCGCAGCAGAGAGACCGCCAGCCAACCGCACCGCAACCGGTCGACAATCAAGGTGCCGGGTTGCGTGCCTCTTCAGCCGCCTTACGGCGCAGGAACACCTTGCCGAAGTACAGGCCTACCTCAAACAGCATCCACATAGGGATGGCCAGCAACGACTGCGTGAACGGATCCGGTGGCGTCAGCAGCATCGCTATCACAAAACAGCCAACCACCACGTAGGGCCGTTTGTTGTTCAGCGACTCCGGGTCAATAATACCTGCCCAGATAAACAGAAACACCGCGATCGGGATTTCGAACGCAAAACCAAACGCAAAAAAGATCTTCAGCACAAAACTCAGATAACTGGCGATGTCCGGGGCGACGGTGATGCCCTCGGGCGCCACCGACACAAAAAAGCTGAACACAATGCCAAACAGCACATAGTAGGCAAACGCCATTCCCGAGTAGAACAGGACAACACTGGATGCAAACAGCGGGATGGCCAGAGACTTTTCATTGCGGTACAGCCCGGGCGCAATAAATGCCCAAAGCTGGTACAGAATAAACGGCGCGCTGACAAACAGGGATGCGTAAAACGTCAGTTTGAACGGTGTGAAGAACGGTGAGGTTGGATCAATCGCAATCATGCTGGTGTCCGCCGGCAGTACGGAGACCAGCGGTGCCGCGACAAACTCGTAAATGTCGTTGGCAAAATAGATCAGGCTGAGAAATACCACCAGCAGCACAATGACACACTTGAGAATGCGGTCACGCAACTCAACAAGGTGACCAACTATGGTCAGTTCCTTGTGCTCTTCGGGGAGGGATGCCTGCGTCATGCTTTGTTTCCGGTGGTTGTTTCAGCATCAGCATCTTTATCTGAGTCGCTGTCTGGCTCTACTGCAGTGAACTTGCCGTCTTTTAATGCAACCCTGCCGGTGGGCGGGCTGTTGTAAAAATCCTGAACCGGTGCCTTTTGGGGTTCTTCAGGTGTTTTGTCCTGGTCGGCAGAGTCCTCTGTGGCCACTGGAGTCCGGGGAGATACCTGCTCCACCGGTTCCGCGTGCTCACCCGTGGTAGCTGGCTCAATTGTGTCAGATGTATTTTTGTCAGGCGTATTTGTTTCAGGTATTTGGGCTGTGTCAGCGATCCCCGTTGTTGCAGGTGCTTCAGCAGAAATGGAGGTTGAGGCTTCCCGGGCTTCCGGCGGCATGCCTTCTTCCGCGCTGTTGGTTATTGCAGGCATGTCAGCAACGCTGCTGATGGACTTCTGAAGCTCGTCGCCGGATTCCTTTATATCCTTCTGTGTATCCTTGATCAGCTTGTCGGCGTTTTTGCGCGCCTTTTCGATGTCAGCGAGGATGGACTCATTATGCAACTGACGACGAATTTCGTCAGTATTCAGCTGCTGCTCAATCTCTGTTTTAACCTTGTTGAAGCTGCGTTTGGCCCGCCCGATCCAGAGTGCACTGGTGCGGATTGCGCCCGGCAGCTTGTCGGGACCGAGCACAACCAGTGCAACGATACCGATAAGCAGCAGCTCCATAAACCCAATATCAGGCATTGCTCGAATCCTGTGTTGCAGCCCGTCAGAGCTTGCCGGAGAATTACTTGTCCTGGGATTTTTCTGTACGCGCGCTCACGTTGGCGCCGTTTTCGTCCTTGTCAGCCGTCAGATGCCCGGGTGATTTGTCTTCATCACCGTCTTCCTTGTCATCGTCCTTGATGGCGCTTTTGAAACCTTTCAGGGCGCCACCCAGGTCAGAGCCCAGTGTACGCAGTTTTTTAGTGCCAAACAGCAGGACAATGATCAACGCAATGATGAGCAGTTGCCAGATACTGATACCGCCGATTCCCATACTACCTCCGATTGATCCGCCTGCTTGTGCCAGGCCTGATCTGAACTGTCGTTATTGTGTCGCTCTGGATGCCTTTTCGGCCAGACCGGATATGTTAAATCGCTTTCCTAGTTCTTCCAATACCTGTTCGTGACTGAGCCCGAGATGACTGAGCATGACCATGCTGTGAAACCACAGATCAGCTGTTTCGCCGATCAGTTTCTGTGCATCGTCACCCGAGTCTACATCACGTGCAGCCAGAATGGTCTCGACTGCTTCCTCGCCAACTTTTTCCAGAATCTTGTTGAGACCCTTGCTGTGCAGTGTGGCAACGTAGGATGACTCCGGGGCTGCCTGCTTGCGTTGTTCCAGAATAGTGGCCAACTGTGTCAATACGTCGTGCTGCTTCATAAAATTTTGTGTCTGGTTTTTATGACTGTTTTGTGGTCTTTATAATGCGCTGTACCGATTGCCCATACATCGTTGCCGGGTCCTTGAGAATCGGGTCAGTGATTACCCACTCACTTTGCCCGGCCGCGCTTGCCAGTTGCTGGTAGAAACAGCTTTCGCGCCCGGTGTGGCAGGCGACCCCGCCAACCTGCTCAACCTGGTACACAACGGCATCGGCGTCACAGTCCAGCAGAATCTGGCGTATGCGCTGTACATTGCCGGATTCTTCACCTTTGCGCCAGATCTTTTGCCGGGAGCGCGACCAGTAGACCGCCCGGCCTTCCTGCTGTGTCAGTTGCAGCGCGTCACGGTTAATCCAGGCCAGCGTCAGCACGCGGCCACTGTCAGCGTCCTGGGTGATGACCGGCACAAGGCCGTTGGCATCCCACTTGATCCGATCCAGCCATGCTGTCTCACTCATATGCTCAGTATGCTCTTTCACTGCCTAAAATACAAAAATGCCATCAGCAGGCCAGCGGTAAGAACCAGTGCCAGCAGACGTCGCTGCTGCCGTCGCCATTGTTTTTCACGCTGGCGTTGCTGGCGTATGGACTGCTGCAGCGTCTGGTTGATGGCCTCAATCTGTTTGTGCTGATTCAGGCTGTCCAGAACCAGTTGTGGCAGATGGGGAAACTGTTCCACCCAGTCAGGCACATGATTCTTCAATTCCTTCCACAAATAGGAGGGTTGCATGCGCCGGCGGTTCCAGCGTTCCAGAAACGGCAGCGCAGTCTGCCACAGATCCAGCTCCGGGTATAGCTGACGCCCCAGGCCCTCAACGTTAAGCAGGGTCTTTTGCAGCAGCACCAGGGATGGCTGAACCTCCATGTTGAAGCGGCCGGCAGTTCTGAACAGCTGTACCAGCAGATACCCGAACGAAATGTCTTTCAGGGGTTTTTCAAAGATGGGTTCACACACAGTCCGCATGGCGGCCTCAAATTCCACCACTTTAGTGTCACGTGGCACCCAGCCGCATTCCACATGCAATTCTGCAACCTTGCGGTAATCACGTTTGAAGATGGCCAGCAGATTGCGCGCCAGATATTGCTGGTCCTCATTACTGAGCGAACCGATGATGGCGCAGTCAATGGCGATATAGCGCGGGTTTTGCGGATCTGCCGGGTCCACAAATATATTGCCGGGGTGCATGTCGGCGTGGAAAAAGCTGTGCTCAAACACCTGGGTGAAAAAGATTTCCACACCGGTTTCCGCCAGCTTTTTCAGATCGACACCATGGCTGTTCAGGGCCTGAACATCGGATACCGGAATGCCATGGATGCGTTCAGTGACCAGCAGGCCATCACGGCTGACATCCCAGTAGACTTTGGGTACATACAGCAGTGGTGAATTCTCGAAGTTGCGGCGCAGCAGGGTTGTATTGGCGCCTTCGGACATCAGGTTGAGCTCGCCCAGAATGACGTGCTCATAGTCCGCAATGACTTCGCGTGGCCGCAGGCGCCGGCCGTCAGGCAGATGACGCTCGATCAGCCGGGCGAGCCATTTAAGCACAACAATGTCCTGCCGGATGGTTTCCTCTATGCCCGGGCGCAGCACCTTGATCACCACTTCCTGACCGCCGGGCAGCGTAGCCGCATGAACCTGGGCAATGGAGGCGGAGGCCAGCGCAGTCTGGTCCACACTGGCAAAATGATCCTGCCACGGGCCGCCAAGTGCCTGTTCAATGATCTCTGCAATGCCGGGGGTGGTAAAACCGGGAACTTTGTCCTGCAGGCTTTGCAGTTCGTCAGCCAGTTCCGCGGGCAGGAAGTCACGCCGGGTAGACAGCAACTGGCCAAATTTGATGTAGATGGGTCCCAGCTCTTCCAGCGCAGTGCGCAGTCGCTGGGGTGCCGGCAGTCTGCGCGCTGCCGAGCCTGCCCAGGGCAGCCCGGCAAGACGCATGCTCCAGCGCAACAGCAATGAGTCAGCGGTCAGCGGGCTGATCTGATCAAGGCGATACTTGGCGGCAACCGAAACAATTCTCAGCAGACGGGGCAGATGGGACACCAGGCCGGCCTCAGATGCGACGGGTCAAGGTTTTCATGACCCCGGCCATGAGTTTCATCCCGGTTCTGACCGGAAAAGGCAGTTCTGCCCCTCCGGCCGCCATGGCGCTATCGCCGTGTTTCTTTTCATCCGCTACCATCTGCTGCAATATTGCGCGACTTTTGTGGTCGTTTGCGGGCAGTTGCTGCAAATGGTCCTCAAGATGTTCACAAACCTGTTTTTCGGTTTCGCCGACAAACCCCAGGCTCCATTTGTCGCCAATCAGCCCGGCGGTTGCACCCACAGCGTAGGACATGGCGTAAAATGCCGGGTTCAGCAGACTGGGCCGGCTGTCCAGCTCTGTCAGGCGTGTTTCACACCATGCCAGGTGGTCAATTTCCTCGCGTGCGGCGTGGTTCATGGTTTCACGCACATCGGGCAGTTTGGCGGTCAGTGCCTGGCCCTGGTACAGCGCCTGGGCGCACACCTCACCGGTATGATTGATGCGCATCAGTCCGACAGAAAGTGCCTGCTCGGCAGCGTCCAGCTCAGCTTCGTTTGCCTTGCTGCCCGGTGACGGGCGATCAGCGGTGCTGCTGCCCGCAACAAGCGTGTGCAATGCCTGATCCAGCTGCAGAACCAGACGATCGGCAAGGCTGTAATGACTGCTGTGCTCTTGTTTCATCTCTCAGACCTGATTGTGTTAGCTGACTGACCTGCTTTCCGCCTGTGACTGCTGTTCGCGGGCAATAGCCCGATGGCCAATGTCGCGGCGGTAGTAGAGTTTATCCCATTGGATTTTTTCTGCCAGTCTATATGCGGCTTTCTGTGCCGCAGTGACGGTGTCGCCGAGAGCCACAGCGCACAGCACCCGTCCGCCGCTGGTCACGACCTGGCCATCCCTGAGTGTTGTACCGGCATGGAATATTTTTGCATCCCCGGTCGCCGTCGCCCGGTCCAGGCCTGAAATGACTGCGCCTTTATCGTAGGCATCCGGATAACCACCGCTGGCCAGCACCACACCGATGCTCGCCCTTGGGTCCCATTGCGCGCTGACCTGATCAAGTTTTTTGTCCAGTGCGGCCTGACACAGTGTTGCCAGGTCAGACTGCAGGCGCATCATTACCGGCTGTGCTTCAGGGTCGCCAAACCGACAGTTGAACTCAATGACATTGACTGCGCCTTCCGGCGATATCATCAGTCCTGCATAAAGGAAACCGGTATACGGATTGCCTTCGGCTGCCATGCCCTGCACTGTCGGCACAATCACCTCACGCATGATGCGTGCATGAATTTCCGGTGTTACCACCGGTGCCGGCGAGTAGGCGCCCATGCCGCCGGTATTGGGCCCCTTGTCGCCTTCGTCACGGGCTTTGTGATCCTGCGAGGTGGCCATGGGCAGTATGTGCTCACCATCAACCATCACGATGAAGCTGGCTTCTTCACCCTGCAAAAAGGTCTCTATCACCACGCGGCTGCCCGCATCACCAAACCTGTTGCCGGACAGCATGTCGCGAATGGTAGCCTCGGCCTCCTGCTGAGAGTGCGCAATGATCACACCTTTGCCGGCTGCCAGGCCGTCAGCCTTGATGACAATGGGTGTGCCCTGCTGTCTGACATAGGCAACAGCAGCGTCAATATCAGTAAAGTTCTGATAACCGGCGGTGGGGATGTTATGACGTGCCAGAAAATCCTTGCTGAACGCCTTGGATCCTTCCAGCTGAGCTGCAGCTTTGCCCGGGCCGAAGCAGCGCAAACCCTGCGCCGTGAAATAATCCACCACACCGGCGACCAGGGGTGCTTCCGGACCGACCACGGTCAGTTCAACATTATTGTTACGGGCAAATTCGACCAGGGCAGGAAAATCCAGCGGATCAATAGCGATGTTCTCGACACCAGCCTCTGTGGCCGTGCCGGCATTGCCCGGCGCAACGTACACTGTGCCCACATCAGCCGACTGCGCCAGTTTCCAGGCCAGTGCGTGCTCACGTCCGCCGTTGCCAAGTACCAGTATGTTCATCTGCGGATCCTGTTTTAGTGTCTGAAATGGCGGATGCCAGTGAAGACCATGGCCATGCCTGCTTCGTCCGCGGCCGCGATGACTTCCTCATCGCGCATGGAGCCGCCGGGCTGTATCACGGCCACGATACCGGCTGCTGCTGCAGCATCAATGCCATCGCGGAAGGGGAAAAACGCATCGGAGGCCATCACCGAGCCGGCGACTGTCAGATTTTCATCGGCGGCCTTGATGCCGGCAATTTTTGCACTGTAGACACGGCTCATCTGGCCGGCACCAACGCCAATAGTCTGCTGGTTCCTGCAGTATACGATGGCATTGGATTTGACAAACTGGGCTACCGTCCAGGCAAACATCAGATCGGCCATTTCTGCGTCGGTCGGCTGGCGCTTGCTGACAACCGTCAGGTCGCTGGCGCTGATCTGGTGTATGTCACGCTCCTGCACCAGCAGGCCGCCATTAACACGTTTGTAATCCCATGCAGGCAGTGGCTTTTCCGCCCACTGACCGCAGGCCAGGACACGCACATTCGGCTTGGCTGATAACACGTCCTGTGCCGCTTTGTTGACCGTTGGAGCAATAATGACTTCGCTGAACTGCTGATCAATGATCGCCTTCGCAGTGCCTGCATCCAGTTCGCGATTGAAGGCAATGATGCCACCAAAGGCGGATGTCGGGTCAGTTTTAAACGCCAGCTGGTAGGCTTCTTCAATGGTCTCCGCGACAGCCACACCACAGGGGTTGGCATGTTTGACGATAACGCAGGCCGGTCCGGCAAAACTTTTCACACACTCCAGTGCGGCATCAGTGTCGGCAATGTTGTTGTAGGACAGCTCTTTGCCCTGTAGCTGTTCCGCCGTGCTGACACTGGCTTCGGCGGGATCTTTTTCAACATAAAATGCCGCACGCTGGTGAGGATTTTCACCATACCGCAGCGACTGCTTTTTCTGCAGTTGGCTGCTGAACGTGCGCGGGAATTCACTGCCACTGACAATTTTGCCCAGATAGTTGGCGATGGCGGCATCATATGCCGCAGTGTGTTCGAATGTTTTGACCGCCAGGTTAAAGCGGGTAGCCTGGGTCAGGCCACCCTTGTTGTGTTTTATTTCGCCAATGATGCCATCGTAGTCTGCCGGGTTTACAACAACCGCTACCCAGGCATTGTTTTTGGCGGCTGCACGCAGCATGGTCGGGCCACCGATGTCGATGTTCTCGATGGCCAGTGGCAGATCGCAATCCGGTTTGGCGATGGTGCTTTCAAAGGGGTAGAGGTTTACCACTACCAGGTCTATCGGGGGAATATCGTGGGCCTTCATGACGTCATCATCGATATTGCGTCTGGCGAGAATGCCGCCGTGCACCTTGGGGTGCAGGGTTTTGACACGCCCGTCCATCATCTCGGGGAAGCCGGTGTAATCGGCAATTTCCGTGGCAGGGATGTTCTGTTCCTGCAGCAGGCGGAAGGTGCCGCCAGTGGAGAGGATTTCCACGCCTGCCTGATGGAGGGCGCGGGCGAATTCGGCAATACCGGTTTTGTCCGAGACGCTGATCAGGGCGCGACGGATAACTGCTGTGTTCTCAGTGGACATAAGCTCTATTCAAGATTTAACAATGCGGGTGGGAATTAGCGGATTGAATGCCTTATCTGGGCAATCCGTACTGTTTCATTTTCTTGCGTAGAGTACCACGATTGAGCCCCAGCATGGTAGAGGCGCGGCTCTGGTTGCCACCGGTGTGAATCAGCACGGCTTCGATCAGGGGAGCTTCAATTTCGCTCAATACCAGCTCATAAAGATTGGTAACCAGATCTTCGTCATCTTCTTCGATGTCGGCCAGATAAACAGCCATCGAACGTTCCACAGCCTGACGCAGACTGAACGGTTCTGATTCTTCAGCAAGTGCGATGGCCGATGCGGTGTATTTTTTCATTGCGTCAGGTCGTTGTTGGTCAATTGATCAGAGTAGCTGACAAGTATGTCGCGCTGCACAACGGCGTCAGTCGTGCTCATGAATTGCGTTTTGAGCTCATTGCCCGCAGGCAGCTCTTTGCTGTACCAGTCAATATGTTTGCGGGCAACAAGCGCGCCTTTCCAGTCGCCATAAAATGCATGCAATGCACGGATATGATCATTCATCAGCGTACAGATATCTATAGCGGCTGGCTTGTGTTCGACTTTACCGGTATCCAGGTACTGACGGATCTGGCGGAAGATCCAGGGGCGACCCTGAGCTGCCCGGCCGATCATCAACCCGTCAGCACCAGTGTAATCTAGCACATACCGGGCCTTCTCCGGGCTGCTGATATCGCCGTTGGCAATGATGGGTATCTGTACGTGCTGCTTGATGGCAGCGATGGTGTCGTATTCGGCATCGCCCAGAAACCGACATTCGCGCGTGCGGCCATGCACGCTGAGCATGGCAATACCGCAGTCCTCGGCAATCCGGGCAATCAGCAGGCCGTTGCGATTATTGCGGCTCCAGCCGGTGCGCATCTTCAGCGTTACGGGGATGTCGACGGCGCTCACGACCGCACGCAGTATCTGTTCGACCAGTTCCGGATCCCTTAGCAGCGCCGAGCCGGCGGCTTTCTTAAGCACTTTTTTGGCGGGGCAGCCCATATTGATATCGATCACTTCGGCGCCCATGGCAGCATTTTTACGCGCAGCCTCGGCCATCATGTCAGGGTCATAGCCGGCTATCTGGATAATTTCCGGGCCGCTGTTGCCGGAGCGCTTCATGCGCAGACGGTTTTTTTCACTATCCCAGAGCTGTGAGTTGGCAGGCACCATTTCGGCTACCGTCAGCGTCGCGCCCTGCTGCAGGCAGACTTCACGAAACGGCAGGTCGCTGACACCCACCATGGGCGCGAGCAGCACCGGCTGATGCAGCCAGTGGCGCCCCAGGCGGAAACCGGCTGTCGTATCCGGGTGCAGTGCCATTGCCGGGATTGCGCTCATGGCCTGATTCCCTGCGGTCGGGAGAAGTCGGCCCGGTAGTTGACCGCATCGTTGCCGGGATCCGCAAACGCGATGGCGATGCTGATGGTCTGACCGGGGGCCATGCCCGCCGTCGCGATGTCCGCAGCATAGTCGGCAGCCTGTAACTGGCGGGCGGCAACCAGGTCACCATCGGGCGCGCTGAATTGTATGGTCAGCGCCGGCAGCACCTGGTGGAAAGTGGCCTGGTTGGTGATGTCCATCGTCAACATTCTGATATCTTCATAGTCGGGATGATCCGTGATTTGCAGATTGCCGGCAGCAAATGCTGTCAGATCAAAACGATCCGGTAACTGGCAGCTGATACCGCGGGACTCGATAATTGCGCACGCGGAGTCCAGCCAGGGGCGGTAGACCGGGTGCTGGCTGAGCTCATCAACGTAGACAAAAATCAACTGGGCCGGCAGTGTCAGCAGCAATATGGCAGCCACTAACAGGCCACCCAGTGTCTGCCACCGCCGTCTGTGCGTTTTGACTGGCGGGCCGAGCGCCAATGGCTCGTCCAGATCCGGTATCTGCCCGTCCGCCGGTTTTGAATCCAGTATTGTCCACATGTGCCTGCTTCAGCTGTGCCGGGTGCCTTCGATGCGAACCCACTCGTCCTGCAGTACAGGTGGTTGCATCCGGAAGCCGGCGCTATAGGATTGTATCAGAGCGTCGGTCTGTTCGGATAATACACCGGACAGCACCAGATTGCCGCCCGGTCTGGTCAGGGCAGTCAGCACCGGCGTGAGTTCGGCCAGCGGCCCGGACAGAATATTGGCAATCACAATATCGGCCGGCGCGTGAGTTTCACCCGGCAGGTGGACGGTCAGCCGGTCCGCGGCGATTCCGTTTGTGTCGCGGTTATTGGCGGTGGCAATGATGGCCTGCGGATCATTGTCGACCGCAATCACCTGCCTTGCCCCCAGCAATGCAGCCGCTATGGCAAGAATACCCGAGCCGCAGCCGTAATCGATCACCGTCTTGCCCTGAAGATCCTGGGCATCCAGCCATGCCAGGCACAGTGCTGTGGTCGGGTGGGTGCCGGAACCGAAGGCAAGGCCGGGATCCAGCATGATGTTGATGTCAGCAGGCTCAGGTGGCTCACACCAGCTGGGGCACACCCAGACCCGTTGACCAAAACGCATCGGCTTGAACTCATCCATCCAGGCACGCTCCCAGTCCTGATCGGCTATGCTTTCGATAATCAGGTCTGATTTGTCCAGCCGGCTTGCGACGGTAATGGCGGCAACAATGTCACCTATGCTGGCGTCATGCTCAAACAGGGCGCACAGCATGGTCTGTTGCCACAACGGTGTGCTGTCCGGTTCCAGCTGAAACACCGGCTCGTCTTCCGCATCCAGAAATGAGACTGACACGGCGCCCAGTGACTGGAACAGCTGTTCCATCTGCTGGGCTTCCGTGTCAGTGATTCGGGTCTTGATCTGCTGCCAGGGCATCAGTAAGAAAATTCCGTGGACAGGTCAGCCATTGGTTTTTTTGAATCCACCGCTCAGCATGTGTTCGAGATAGTGGATATTGACGCCACCCTTACGGAAATTCGGGTCGCGCAATATGTCTTTGTGCAGCGCAATATTGGTGCGGATGCCATCGATCAGAATCTCGTCGAGCGCGTTCTGCATGCGCACCAGGGCTTCGTCGCGGTCGATGCCGTAGCTGATCAGTTTGCCGATCAGTGAGTCGTAATTCGGGGGCACGGTGTAGCCGCTGTAAATGTGCGAGTCGACCCGTATACCATTGCCGCCGGGTGCGTGATACAGATTTATCTTGCCCGGGCACGGCATGAAAGTGCTGGGATCTTCAGCGTTTATGCGGCACTCAAATGCATGACCGGTCAGTTTGATATCTTCCTGCTTCACGGAGAGTGGCAGTCCGCTGGCTATCCTGAGCTGCTCCTTGACAATGTCGATGCCGGTCACCATTTCGGTCACCGGATGCTCAACCTGAACCCGGGTATTCATCTCGATGAAAAAGAACTGTTCGTCCTGATAGAGAAATTCCAGTGTGCCGGCGCCCCGATATTTCATCAGCTGGCAGGCCTTGATACAGGTTTCGGCAACCTGGTTGCGCACATGCTCGGGAATGCCGGGGGCTGGCGCTTCCTCAATGACTTTCTGGTGGCGTCGTTGCATGGAGCAGTCGCGGTCGCCCAGATAAATGGCATTGCCCTGGCCGTCGCCCAGAATCTGTATTTCAACGTGACGGGGATTTTCCAGGAATTTTTCCAGATAGACTGTGTCATTGCCAAAGGCGGCCTTGGCTTCGGACTGTGTGACATAAATGGCTTTTAACAGCGCCGCTTCGCTGTGCACCACGCGCATGCCGCGGCCACCGCCGCCAGCAGCTGCCTTGATGATGACAGGGTAGCCGATGCGCCTGGCAATGCTCAGCGTGCGTTCGGCATCATCATTCAGCGGGCCGTCTGAGCCGGGCACAGTGGGTACGCCTGCTTTCTGCATGGCTTCGATGGCCGACACCTTGTCACCCATCAGACGAATGGTTTCTGCCCGTGGGCCGATGAAGATAAAGCCGCTGCGCTCTACCTGATCCGCAAAGTCTGCGTTCTCAGACAGAAAGCCGTAACCGGGGTGAATGGCAACTGCATCCGTGACCTCGGTAGCGGCAATGATGGCCGGCACGTTGAGGTAGCTCTGGGTCGGATTGGCCGGGCCTATGCATACCGATTCATCTGCCAGGCGCACGTGCATAAGATCACGGTCGACATTGGAATGTACGGCAACCGTTTTGATGCCCAGCTCCTTGCAGGCGCGCAGGATTCGCAGCGCAATTTCTCCGCGGTTGGCTATCAGGACTTTTTCTAGCATTGGCTTCAACCCTTAAACAATGGTGACCAGAGCCTGGTCGAATTCAACGGGCTCGCCGTCCTGTACCAGAATAGCCTCGATTACACCGGCGTGATCGGCTTCGATCTGATTCATCATTTTCATGGCTTCAATGATACAGATAACGTCGCCTACTTTGACATGCTTGCCGACTTCCACAAAGGAAGGTGAAGAGGGTGAAGGCGAGCGATAAAAGGTACCAACCATGGGTGACCGGACCACGTTGCCACGTACTTTTTTGGCAGCTTCCTTTTGCTCGGGTTCGGGCGCAGAGGCTGCAGCAGCAGGTGCCGGGGCAGGTGCGGGCGGTGGTGCTGCCTGATATTGAACCGGAGCCTGGGTAACTCTGCTGGCCCGACTGATGCGCACCGCTTCTTCGCCTTCCTTGATCTCGATCTCTGCGACATCTGATGACTCAAGCAGTTCGATGAGTTTTTTTACTTTTCTGATATCCATAATGTGTTCTCTTGTGCCGGTGTTTTTTGTTTAAGGATGTCTAGTGTGTATCGGTAATTCGGGTCAGTGCTGCCTGCACTGCCAGATCGTAACTCTGAGATCCGAGACCGGTAATTGTGCCGGCCGCGATATCCGAAAAATAAGATTGGTGGCGAAATGTTTCACGTTTATGGACGTTGGAGAGGTGGACTTCGATAAACGGAATGTTCACACCCAGCAACGCATCGCGCAGTGCAATACTGGTATGGGTAAACGCTGCAGGATTAAAAATGATGAAATTGATGCCTTCGCGGCGTGCATCATGGATGCGCTCGATCAGTTCATACTCGGCGTTGCTTTGCAGGTGCAGCAGATGGTGGCCCGCAGCCAGGCAGGTATTGCTGAGCCGGGCATTGATATCGTCCAGGGTTTCGTGGCCGTAAACCTCGGGTTCGCGACTGCCCAGCAGGTTGAGGTTTGGGCCGTGCAGAACAAGAATCGTTGCCATAATGTCCGTCCAGCAATTTCCGGAAAATTATCGAAGGAGCATTTTGGCAGATCTTTCTCAGATTTTCACCACCCAATTGTGGTTTTTCTCTGATCTTTTCGGGTCAGGTTGCAGTTAGCGGTAGATTTCCAGCTGGCGCAGTTGAGGGGGATAGCACAACCCTGCTTCGGCGCAGCCCTGAAAACCGATTTCCAGGGTAAATGACTGGGGCGCCGGACCGGGAATCTGCAAAGGAAGGCGGATTTGCTGATAATACACCGTAACGTCGCCAAAATACTCGTCATTGTGCAGCACGCCTTCAGGCAGGTTCAGCTCAAGAGGCCCTGCCATGCTGGCCGGGCTGACAATTCTGGCACTGAATTTGTCTGCGTACAGATAGTATTCCGGCGCGATGATCCAGTGCACACTGATCTGCGATTCAGAATCCAGGCTGGTATAAAGATTAAACGCCTCGTCCACATCCAGAAAGCGCGGAGCACTGCTGCCAAACGGACTGGTGCCCTGTGCGAGCAAGTGTCCGCTGACCGGCGACAATAACAGCATTGCAGCAATGACTGTCCGGCAAACACCACGTATCTGCAATTTATGCCTGATAGCGCTCAAAAATGAGTGTTGCATTGGTTCCGCCAAAGCCGAAGCTGTTGGACATGACACAGTCGAGTCTGACATCGTCAAGTCGTTTGGTAGCGATATTCAGACCCTCTGCCTCTGGCACAAGTTCCTCAATATTGGCTGATGCACTGACAAAATTGTGTTCCATCATCAGCAGACTGTAGATTGCTTCCTGCGCGCCGGTGGCCCCCAGTGAATGGCCGGTCAGTGACTTGGTGGAGTTAATGATGGGAGATCGGCCGGCGAACACTTCCCTGATGGCCTTGAGTTCGGTGACATCACCTACAGGGGTGCTGGTGCCGTGTGTGTTCAGGTAATCGATGGGACGCCCTGACGTAGTAGCCATGGCCATTTTCATGCAACGCACCGCGCCTTCGCCTGAAGGGGCGACCATGTCATAGCCATCAGAGGTAGCGCCGTAGCCGGTGATTTCGCCATATATTTTTGCGCCCCGCGCCAGGGCGTGATCCAGTGCTTCAATGACCAGCACAGCGCCGCCGCCGGCAATTACAAAACCGTCGCGGCTGACATCAAAGGGACGGGATGCCCTGGTGGGTTCATGGTTGTGCGTGGTGGTCAGTGCGCCCATGGCATCAAACAGGTTGGTGAGTGTCCAGTGTTCAGACTCGCCGCCACCGGCGAATACCACATCCTGTTTGCCCAGCTGAATCAGTTCGACGGCATTGCCGATGCAGTGTGCGCTGGTCGCGCAGGCTGACGAAATGGAGTAGTTGACACCTTTGATCTTGTAGGGCGTTGCCAGACAGGCTGATACGGTGCTGCCCATGGTACGTGGCACGCGATAGGGGCCGATCTTGCGCAGACCCTTGGTGCGCAGAATGTCTGCTGCTTCCACCTGATCCGCTGAGGAAGACCCGCCTGCACCCATGATGATGCCAGTGCGTTCATTGGACACATCAGTGTCGCCCAGGCCAGAATCCCTGATTGCCTGATCCATGGCAATATAGCCATAGGCGGCCGCATCACCCATAAAACGCAGTACTTTGCGATCAATGTGTTCTTCAAAATTGATATCAACACGTCCGGAGATGTGCGCGCGCAGGCCCATTTCTTCGTAAACGGGATTAAAGCTGATACCGCTGCGGCCTTCTTTAAGGGAATCAAGTACGGTCGGGATGTCATTGCCAATGCAGGAAACAATACCGATGCCAGTTACAACAACGCGTCTCATAGGTACCTCTGTCTTTCAGTCAATCAGAATTTGGCGTCTGCCGTGAACAGGCCCACTTTAAGACCCTTGGCTGTGTATATCACTTTGCCATCGACGGCTACCGTGCCATCGGCGATGCCCATCACCAGTTTACGCTCAATTATGCGGCTGAGAGAAATGTTGTAAGTGACTTTTTTGGCGGTTGGCAGAATTTCGCCACTGAATTTTACCTCGCCGGCGCCCAGGGCGCGGCCCTTGCCAAGATTTCCGCGCCAGCCCAGGTAGAATCCGACCAGTTGCCACATCGCGTCCAGTCCCAGACAACCCGGCATGACCGGATCGCCCGGAAAGTGACACTCAAAAAACCACAGGTCCGGCCTGATGTCCAGTTCGGCGATAATCTGACCTTTGCCGTGCTCGCCGCCCTGATCGGTGATCTCAATAATCCGGTCCAGCATCAGCATGTTGCCTATAGGCAGCTTGGCGTTGCCGGGGCCGAACATGCGGCCATATCCGCAGTCGATCAGTTCGTCTCGCTCATAAGAGCTTTTGGGAGTAAATCCTGTATTCATAAGCGGTTTTTGGCACCAGGTTATTGCAAGGCGTGCAATATTATCGCGAGCGGGGAAAATAATCGATAATATTTTGACCCGCACTGACGATCAGCCCGGTTCTGGGATAGACTTGGCGGTTCAGCGTGTAAAGGAAATGACATGATTACTCCCATAATATTGGCCGGTGGTGTCGGATCCCGCCTGTGGCCATTGTCCCGGCAGCTGAACCCCAAGCAGTTTGTGGATATCGGTGTAAATGCAGATGGTTTGACCCTGTTTCAGGCAACCATTCAGCGCCTGGAAGGGTTGCCAGGGTTGTCACCGCCCATCGTTATCTGTAACGAAGAGCATCGTTTTCTGGCCGCAGAACAACTGAGGCAGTTGGCACACAACGGTATTCAATGCGCAAAGAATGCCATGTTGCTGCTGGAGCCGGAGGGTCGCAATACGGCGCCGGCACTGACACTGGGTGCCCTGCTTGCTCAGCAGGCGGCAACACAGGGCGAGCCGGTTGTGCTGCTGGTCCTGCCGGCGGATCACCTGATTGAGGATGTTGACTGTTTTCACCGGTGCATCGAGACGGCCAGGCGACAGGCGCTGTCGGGTCATCTGGTGACATTTGGTATTGAGCCAGCATATCCGGAGACCGGTTACGGGTATATTCAGGCCGGCGCGGCAGTGGCAGGTCATGAGGGAGTGGCAATGGAAGTCGCCCGGTTTGTGGAAAAACCCGATCTGCACACGGCTGAGCAATACCTTGAGCAGGGCGGCTTTTTCTGGAACAGCGGCATGTTCATGATGACGGCGGAGGGGTGGCTGGATGAAGTCACCCGGTTCGCACCCGATATGTCCCTGGCATGTCGCAAGGCCTGTGAGCGTGTTGGTCGCGATGGTGACTTTGTCCGGGTGGACGAAGCGCAGTTTGCCACCAGTCCGGCCGATTCGATTGACTATGCGGTCATGGAAAAAACCAGTCTGGCCGTTGTGGTGCCCATGGCGGCCGGCTGGAGCGATCTGGGTGCCTGGGATGCACTCTGGGAGGTCAATGGAACGCGGGATGCAGGCAATAATGTGCTGAGTGGCGATGTGTACTGTGACCAGGTCAGCAACAGTTATGTCTCAGCAGGATCCAGGCTGGTTGCTGCGATTGGCATTGATCATGCAGTGATTGTTGAGACCGCCGATGCAGTGCTGGTTGCTGACAAGCACAAAGTGCAGGATGTCAAAAAGGTTGTGCAGTGGCTGGAATCGCAGTCAAGACCGGAGGCGGTCAGTCATACGCTGGTTTACAGGCCATGGGGTTCGTTTGAATCCCTGGCGACGGGACCTGGTTTTCAGGTCAAGCGGATAAGGGTCCGTCCTGGTGCAGCCCTGTCTCTGCAGATGCACCATTTTAGGGCGGAACACTGGGTGGTGATCGCCGGGACGGCCATCGTAACCTGCGAGGAGCGGGTTTTTACCCTGCAGGCCAACGAGTCAACGTTTATACCGCAGGGTAGCAAGCACCGGCTTGAGAATAAGAGCAACACCTGGGTTGAACTGATTGAAGTACAAACGGGTAATTATCTGGGTGAAGACGATATTGTAAGATTCGATGATGTGTATGGTCGGCACTGATTTTCAGAGCGCCGATTTTCAAATATAAGGAGAGTGTAGCAGATGATCAGGAAATGTCTTTTTCCGGCAGCCGGTTATGGAACCCGCTTCCTGCCCGCCACCAAGGCGATGCCCAAAGAAATGTTGACGCTGGTAAACAAACCCCTGATTCAGTATGGCGTTGAGGAGGCGTTGGCAGCAGGTATCACCGGTATGGCAATTGTGACCGGACGAGGCAAGCGTGCCATTGAAGATCATTTTGATATCAGCTATGAACTGGAGCACCAGATTGCCGGTACCTCCAAGGAAGCGGCGCTGGCCGATATCCGTCACATCATTGATGTCTGCACATTCTCCTACACCCGGCAGATCGAGATGAAAGGTCTGGGGCATGCAATTCTCACCGGCGAAACACTCATCGGCGATGAACCTTTTGCCGTCATCCTGGCGGACGATTACTGCGTGGCAGAGCCCGATCCGGTGCTGCTGCAGATGATAAAGCTGTACGAAAAGTACCAGTGCAGTATCGTGGCGATTGAGGAAGTACCGCGTGAGGAAACGTTCAAGTACGGGGTTATTGACGGGGAAGAGGAAGAAGAGGGAGTCTTCCGTATTCGCCAGATGGTGGAGAAACCTGACCCTGCCGATGCACCATCCAACCTGGCCATTATTGGAAGGTACATTTTGACACCGGATATTTTTGATATTCTGCGGGCTACACCGCCTGGCCGAAATGGCGAGCTGCAGATTACTGATGCGTTGATGACACAGGCCAGCGAAGGCCGTGTGCTTGGTTACAGATTCAAAGGGCGCCGGTTTGACTGTGGCAGCGTCGAGGGGTTTGTTGACGCCACCAACCACTGCTACCAGAACTATTATCAAAAATGATTGGTGAAAAAGGATTTGATCGTGAAAATTGACTGCTTTAAAGCCTACGATATTCGCGGCCGCGTGCCGGATCAGTTGAATGAAGATATTGCCTATCGCATCGGTCGGGCCACAGCGTTATTTCTACGTGTCAGTGAAATGGTGGTCGGGCATGACATACGCCTGAGCAGTCGTTCACTGTGTGATGCATTGACGCGGGGGTTGACCGATGGTGGCGTAGATGTCATTGATATTGGTCAGTGTGGCACCGAGGAAATCTATTTTGCCACCTCGCATCTGAATGTTGGTGGCGGCATTGTGGTAACGGCCAGCCACAATCCCATGGACTACAACGGCATGAAACTGGTGCGCGAACAGTCACGACCCATCAGTGGTGACACGGGTCTGAATGATATCAAGGCCCTGGTTGAGTCTGCTGATTTTCCGGAAGCGACTGCCAAAGGCAAAGTGAGCCGGCTCGATACCCGTCCTGCATATATAAAGCACCTGCTGTCGTACATTGATGTGCCAGCGTTAAAGCCGCTGAAACTGGTTATTAATGCGGGTAACGGCGGTGCAGGCATTGTTGCAGATGAGTTGCTGGCGCACCTGCCATTTGATGTGACCCGTGTGCATCATGAGGCCAACGGTAATTTTCCCAACGGTGTACCCAATCCGTTGCTGGAAGAAAACCGCCAGCCAACCATCGACGCCATTCATGAACACAATGCCGATCTTGGCATTGCCTGGGATGGTGATTTTGATCGCTGCTTCTTTTTTGATGAAACCGGTTATTTTGTTGAGGGGTATTACATTGTCGGATTGCTGGCGCAGAGTTTCCTGACCAAACAACCGGGTTCTGCCATCATCCATGATCCGCGTCTGATCTGGAATACCCGGGAAATTTGCGAAACCATGGGCGGGCGGGCCATTCAGTGCAAGACTGGTCATGCTTTCATCAAGGAGCGCATGCGGGAGGAGGATGCAGTTTATGGTGGCGAGATGAGCGCTCACCATTATTTCCGCGACTTTGCCTATTGCGACAGCGGCATGATCCCCTGGTTGCTGGTCACTGAACTGATGAGCCAGTCCGGTAAAAAACTGTCAGAGCTGGTGGCAGAAAGAATGGCGGCGTTTCCGGCCAGCGGCGAGATTAATCGCACGGTTGAAGATGCCGCAGCGCTGCTGGCAAAGGTTGAAAAACTGTATGCAGAAAAGGCACTTGAGGTGGATCATACCGACGGGTTGGGTATGAATTTTGAGCAGTGGCGTTTTAATCTGCGTATGTCCAATACCGAACCTGTCGTGCGTCTGAATGTCGAGTCACGCGGGGATACGGCGTTGATGCGGGAGAAAACTGCGGAGTTGCTGGCGCTGTTCTAAAGAAGGTTGCAGCCTGGTCAGAGTATTTCGGCCTCGGGCTGAAATACCAGCCGGTAGCGGTAGCTGTCTTCGTTTTCAATGCGAAACCCAAGCGTCTGATAAAAACTGAAGGCGGGATTGTTTTTTAACACGCTGAGCCGCAACGGCAATTGCAGTTGTTTGCTCTGTGCCTGCAGTCGCTGCATGATAACAGTACCGTAACCCTGGTTTTGCCATTGTGGTTCTATCAGCAGCATTTCAAGATGCAGATGGTCGGGTTTTTGCTGAATGCTGTAGCCACCGATATCAGCATTGTCTGTACTGGCAATCAGAAAACCGGACGCGGGAATGTGAGCCTCAAAACTGTGGCGCTGAAACAGCTCGTTCCAGCCCCAGGTATCGGAGATGTATTGCTGCATGACCGCCTTGAAAAGACGGTAGGCCCAGTCCATTTCCTGTGGTTCTGCTTTGCGGTACTGCAGCGGGTTCATTATGATTGACTCAGGTGTTTACCGGTGTGGCAAGTTTGCGTTTCCAGCCCAGCTGTTTTTCGACAGCGCTTATCATTGCGCCGGCCAGGTCCTTGCCGGACACCTCCTCCAGATCACCCAGCGATGGCGAACTGTTGACCTCCAGCAGCAATGGTCCCTTGCGCGAGCGCAGTATATCAACCCCGGCGACTTTCAGGCCGATACTTTTGGCAGCCTTTATTGCGATACGGCGCTCCTCGCTGGTGATGCGGACAGCAGTCAGGCTGCTGGCATGCTGTTTGTTGCTGCGGAACTGCCCCGGCCCGGCCTGCCGCTCAACGGCACTGACCACTTTGTTGTCTATCACCAATAATCGTAGTGACTTGCCGTCAGCTTCCTTGATGTATTCCTGAACCAGCAGATTGGCCTGTAGCGACTTGAATGCATTGATGAGACTTTCAGCCGCCGTGCGCGATTCAGCCAGGACCACACCGCGCCGCTGCGGGCCTTCCAGCAGTTTTACCACCAGTGGAGCGCCGTTCACCATCTCGATCAGGTCGTCGGTGTCCAGCGGACTGTCGGCAAAGCCGGTGGTGGGTATCGGCAAACCTTGCTGCAACAGATGCTGCAGCGAGTAGAGTTTGTCGCGAGAGTGGCTGATGGACTGGGCTGTGTTCAAGGAATAGATACCCAGGTTTTCACACTGACGTACCAGAGCGCAGCCGTAAAAAGTAAGGTCGGGTCTGATTCTGGGAATGACGGCATCCAGTTTGTTCAGCATGCGGCCACCCCGGTAATGAATTTCGGGATTCTCTGCGTCAAGCTTCATATAGCACTGGCGGACATCATAGAAGCGGATACGATGGCCGCGTTCTTCACCGGCTTCCATGATGCGCTGGTTGCTGACCAGGTCCGGATTGCTGGCAAGCAGGCCAATGCGCAGGCCCGAACTTTCCTGGGTGTGTTCCTGGTAGTAATGCTCAAGCTGCCGGTCCGCAATGCTGCCACATAAAAATCCGGCGGCAGGGTCAACGAGTATTCTGCCGTGCATGGCCTCTCTGCCCAGCAGCATGCGGTAACCCATGGAGTCACGATTGGTCAGGGTCAGTTCTATGGGCCAGGCCTGGCCGTTGAGTTGTAACTCGGTTCTGACCACAAAGCGTTTTTCACCAATACCACTGGAACTTTTGATAACGCGTTTGTCGATGACTTCGGCTTCGCAGCGGATAATCGTGCGCCGGTTACTCTGCAATGGGTGCACTTCAAAACTGACCCAGGACTGTCCCTGACGGGAAAACAGCCTGATGTTGAAAGCATGCAGGGATGAGGTTTTGGCGCCGGAGTCCACCCGTGCCTTGATGGCGGGTATGCCAAGATTCGGCAATGCGCACCATTCTTCACTGCCGACAATTATTTTGTTGCCCGTGGCGTGGTCAGAGCTCATGAATTTTTCCTGTCAGACTGCTGCTGTCTGGCGCAATGGGCGAGCAGCATCTGGCTTGATCTGTCGAGTGATTGCGCGGCCTGCTGGTCGCCATTGAGGGCCATGAACACAGGCCCGCTCAATTGCTTGCCCAGCTCCACACCCCATTGGTCAAAGGCATTGATGTTCCAGATGACACTTTGCACAAACACCTTGTGCTCGTACATGGCAATCAGTGACCCAAGATTGTACGCGTTTAGTTCATCCAGCACGAATGTCGTGCTGGGGCGGTTGCCTGCAATAACTTTGTGTGGTGCCAGCACTTCAACGTCCGCAGCATTGAGGCCGCTGGTTTGCAACTCTGCAATCGATTGCTGCAGCGTTTTGCCGAACATCAGGGCACGGCTTTGTGCAAAGCAGTTGGCCAGCAGGTGCAGATGTTGCGTTTTGTCGGCCTCATCGGCAGTGGCATCAGCGCGCGCAACAGCGATAAAGTCGGCCGGGATCATTTGAGTTCCCTGATGCAATAACTGATGAAACGAATGTTGCCCATTGGTGCCGGCACTGCCCCAGATTACAGGGCCGCTGTTCTGCGTCAGATGCGCGCCGGATTTGTCCACAGATTTGCCCAGACTTTCCATTTCGAGTTGCTGCAGAAAACCCGGCAGCATATGCAGATCCTGCGCGTAAGGCAGGATGGCCTGGCTGTCCGCCTGCCAGAAATTGCGATACCACACTGTCAGCAGGCCTTGCAGCACAGGAATATTCTGCGCCAGCGGTGCATTCATGAAGTGCTGGTCCATCAGTGCTGCGCCTGCCAGCAACTGACGGAAGGTTGCCATGCTGGTCGCCAGTGCGATTGGCAGGCCAATCGCGGACCACAGTGAGTAGCGGCCACCCACCCAGTCCCACATCGGGAAAATATTGCCGGGCGCTATCCCGAACTCAACGGCTGCGGTGGTATTCACGCTGACAGCTATAAAGTGTCGGGCAATATCTCCGGCCTGTCCGCCACTGTCCAGAAACCAGCGGCGCGCCAGTTGTGCATTCTGCAGCGTCTCCAGTGTGGTGAAAGATTTGGACGCAACTATAAACAGCGTCTGTTCCGGATTCAGTGAGGCGAGACAGCTGCGCATGTGCGCAGGATCTACATTGGAGATAAAATGACAGCGCAGGCGCTGGTTATGCTGCTGCCGCAGGGCGGTGGTTGCCATGGCTGGTCCCAGATCGGAGCCGCCGATACCGATATTGACAACATCGGTGATGACCAGGCCGGTATGGCCGCGCCACTCACCCGCTATCACAGCATTAACAAACGCCTCCATTGCATCCAGTGTTGCGCTGACGGTGTCGGCAATATCAGGCAGGTTGGCCGGAACGTGGCCGCGCAGTGCCATATGCAGCGCCGGACGCTGTTCAGTGTTGTTGACATGCTCGCCGGCGAAAAGGGCGGCTCTGGCTTCCGGTAAACCGCAGGCGTCGGCCAGTTGCAATAAATGTGTCAGGGTGTCGGTATCGATCAGGTTTTTGGAGAAGTCTGCATACAGACCGCCGCAGTTCAGACTGAGCTGCCGGGTGCGTTCCTCCCCGATACTGAACAGTTGTTGCAGCAGGTTTTTGTTCTGGGCGAGCCTGGTCTGGTGTGTGGCCAGTTGCTGATGTTCCCGGTTGCTGCCGCTGTTCATTGTTGGCCTGCCTTCTGAATACCTGAAGCGTTTAAGTTAGCTGATATTACCAAGGCTATCAATTGCACGGTTAGTGGTAAAAAAATGTTGATCAAATTTATTTTCATTGGTAGGATGCGCGCCCTGTACCAGAACACTTTCTGGAGCACTTTGCGCCGACATAGCTCAGCTGTGGTAGAGCAACTGACTTGTAATCAGTAGGTCCCGGGTTCGACTCCTGGTGTCGGCACCAAATTCCCCGCTAAACCCTTCAGTTCAATGATTTAGTGAATCTCTGAATACGTCTGTGATCACTCTGGCGCGATTTGAGATTCTGCCTGTGTTGTCGTTTTGTGTTGCTCCGTCACACTTTTGCATTAAAACTGTAACATTTTGACGATAAATCGTTGATTTTCTGAACGCATTCAGTTACAAATGCCTCCGTTAAGCAACTATTGGTCATAACAATGGCCGGCGGTTGACGAGAAATAAAAACAATATGATTGAAAATGAAAACCAGAGATGACTCAAAAACTGCCCGATCAGGACTGATGCGGGTGTTTTTGTATTCAAAAAAATCTATCTTAAAGGTGGGATACTAATGGACAAGAACTATAAGCTAAGCCGGGCGATCAAGTTCGCCATGCTGTCAGGTGCTTATGCAGTGGGCGCAGGTGTATTTTCTGCAGCGCACGCACAGCCAGCTGAGCAGCAAGTAGAAGAGATCACTGTTACCGGTAGCCGTATTGTGCGCCGTGACTTTGAAGGTACCAGCCCGGTGTTTACACTGGACTCGTCTTCCATTCAGGATGCGGGTACTCCGCAGATTGAACAGGTACTGAACGAGCTGCCACAACTGGTGCCAACCATTACAACAACGTCCAACAACCCCTCAAACGGTGGTCAGGCACAGGTTGACCTGCGTGGTCTGGGTACGTCGCGAACGCTGGTGCTGATGGACGGCATCCGTCTGCAGCCTTCCAACGTGTCGGGCACCATCGACCTGAACACAGTTCCGGCCGGCCTGATCGACAGCATTGAAATCGTAACCGGCGGTGGTTCAGCCGTATACGGTTCCGATGCAATTGCCGGTGTTGTAAACATCAAGCTGCGTCGTGATTTTGAAGGCGTACAGGTGTCTTCAACTTATGCCGAATCCGCTGAAGGTGACGGTGGCACACAAACTGTCAGCCTGATGATGGGTGGTGACTTTGACGGTGGTCGCGGTAACGCGGTCATGTACATGAGTTATGACAAGCGTGACGGCGTCTACGCAGGTGATCGTGCGTTCTCTGCAGTTGCCCGTGGTCCAAACCTGGCGCCACTGGGTTCAGCGGGTGTACCTGATGGTTTCTACGTTCCTGCTGGTGCGAACCGCGGTACGCAGGCCGCGTATGATTCCGTCTTCGGTGCCGGCGCAGTGCCGAATACCGATATCCTTGGCTTTAACACTGACGGAACGCTGTTCTCTCGCACAGGTACTGTCAACTACAAGGGCGATAAGACCGATATCGGTTTTAATCCAAATACATTCAGCTATAACTACGCACCGGTTAACTACCTGCAGTTGCCGCTGGAGCGTCGTCAGATAGCTGCATTTGGTCATTACGAACTGGGCGACAATGCTGAAGCGTATGCCAAAATGAGCTACACCACCTACTCAGCCAATCAGGAACTGGCGGCTACGCCGGTGACTTCTGGTGTGGGTTCAACAGTTGCTGTTACCAACCCGTTCATTTCACCGGAGCTGGCGACCATTCTGGCTTCACGCGCTGACCCGACTGCGCCATTTACGCTGTACAAGCGTACTGTTGAGGTTGGCCCACGTGGTTCCAACAACAACTACGATGTGCTGCAGATGACGTTTGGTAGCCGTGGTGACTTCGAACTGGCTGACTACACCTGGAACTGGGATCTGTGGGGCAGCTGGGGCCGTACACAGCGCACCGAGATCCAGACCGGTAACGTCTCCCGCTCCAAGCTGCAGGCTGCTCACAACGCCACAGCCGCCAACCCGGATCCGCTGGGTTGTGGTGGTCTGAACCCGTTCGGTCTGGGCAGTATGTCTGAGGCATGTGCTGCAGCAATTGCTGTACAGGCGCAGAATACGACCATTCTGACCAACAAGATGGCTGGCGCTACCATGACTGGTGGTGTATTCGAACTGCCGGCTGGTACTGTGCAGACAGCATTTGGTGTTGAATACCGTGACAACGAAGCCGTGTTCCGTCCTGACCAGTTCCTGGCCAGCGGTGACGTGGTGGGTTTCAACGCACAGCAACCTACCGTGGGTGCGATTGATGTGAAGGAAGTGTTTGCCGAATTCTCCGTTCCGGTACTGAGTGGCGCGCCAATGGCGAACTACCTGGGTCTGGATGGTGCGGTACGTCACTCCGACTACAACCTGGCAGGCGGTGTAGACACCTACTCACTGGGTTTGGATTACGAGCCGTTTGACAACCTGAAATTGCGTGGTTCCTACAACCGTGCAGTTGCAGCACCTAACGTGTCTCAGCTGTTCCGTCCGCAGAACGAAGGTTTCCCGGCGTATACCGATCCGTGTTGGGACGGTAGTGCACAGCGTACCGGTGCTAATGCAGCACAGGTAAATGCCTTGTGTGCGGCGCAGGGTGCGCCAGCCAGCTTCCCGCAGGGTAATGGTCAGGTACGTGCCTTGTCAGGTGGTAACCCGAATCTGGAGCCTGAAGAAGCCGATACCTATACCTTTGGTACTGTATGGACACCTGATCTGCAGGACCTCAACCTGCGATTGGCAATGGACTGGTTCCGCTACGAAATCACCGAGCGTATCGGCGGTGTAGGCGCGGCATCCATTGTGTCACGTTGTTTCAACGACCAGGATGCAAACCCCACATACAGCCCGAGCAATCAGTGGTGTTCATTCTTCGAGCGTAGTGCAGCCGGTGTTGCTGAAAACGTTCGTGCAACTGACCAGAACCTGGGCAAGATGAACATTGACGGTATCGATCTGCAGATTGATGCCGGCATGGAACTGGGCGCTGGCATGTTGACATCCAACATTGCACTGACGCATCTGTTGAAGTGGCAGCAGCAGGAAGATCCGGCTGCTCCGCTGACCCGTCAGGAAGGCACCATTGGTGTTGTGATTGCTGAGACGCTGCCAGAGTGGAAAGCACGTATTTCTACTGGTTATGCCTTCGGCGAGTACAACGTGCAGTGGACCATGAACTACATTGACGGTATGGATGTGGTTAACAGCAACGCTGGTCGTTCACGTGTTACCGCTGGTGTCGTACCAACAGTAGGTTCTTATACTTACCATCGTCTGACTGGCAGCTGGACGCCGGGCATGCTGGAAGGCCTGAGCCTGACTGCGGGTATCAACAACCTGATGGACAAGCAGCCTCCGGTGTACACCGGTGATGCAGGTGCCGGTATCCAGTCCAACACAGATCCGTCAACTTATGACGTGCTGGGTCGTCGTTACTTCGTATCTGCTACTTACAAGTTCTGATCATCGATCAGATCTGTCAGTAATACAGATAACGAGTAACTAAAAAACCACCGCCTTTGCAAAGGGGCGGTGGTTTTTTTATGCGCGTAATCAAGATGTCCAGCCCGCGGACTGATATCATCCGCTTGCAGAGTCACAGGGAGATTTCCAATGAACGCAAGTCCGCTTGAAACCAATGCACTGTTCGCCTCGCCGGTCGCCAGCCGGACGTTACAGAATGCGGAGTCGTTAAACCGGGAGCTGGAAACGCTGCTGCTGGCCAGAGAGGCCGAGCCGTATCGCAACCCCTATCCAACGCATATTCCGCAAAAGGAATTGTTCGAAAGCAATTTTGACATGTTTCGCTGGCCGGAAGCCTGTGTGCAGACCTTGCGCGGATTCATGATGGAATCAATCGGGCAGCTGGTGGCGGATCTTAATGGCTACGGTCCGGCTGACATGGCGCAGTTGCAGATTCACAACCACACCTGGTTTCACGTCACCCGCTTTGGCGGATCATTTGTGGCGCACAACCATCCCATGGCATCGTGGTCTGCGGTTTACTGTGTCAAACCGGGGGAAGAGGTGCCTGAGCGACGTGATAGTGGTGTGTTGCGGTTTCTGGATCACCGGCCCGGTTCAAACATGTTTATGGATCCGGCCAATGTCAAGCTGAGAGTGCCTTACAATTTCGGGCATTATTCGATGCGCCTGGCGGCAGGTCAGCTGGTGATTTTTCCGTCCTATCTGGTGCATGAAGTTGCGCCGTTTCTGGGGCAGGATACCCGCATAACCATTGCAACCAATTGCTGGTTTACCCGCCGCGCGTAGCGGTCACTATCCAGCCCAGCAAATTTGGCTGGCCGTGCTCACGTGTGTCATTGCGAAAAATGGGTTCGGGTGAGGTGGGCTGCATGCCGGCAGTTGTTGCCATGTAACAGAAATGCCTGATGCCCTGCGCATCAAGCGCGGCGTTCAGATTGGCCTCAATACGTTGCCGGTGAGCTGTCATTTCCTGTTCCAGTACTGTCAGGTTGCTGTGCGTTATCTCTTCGCCACTGCGGGGGATATGATTGAGTATGTTGGCCAGCTGGCTGCAGATGTCATTGGCAAATGTGACATTTGAATGCGTGTGGGCATAGTCGGTGATGCGGCTGAGCATGCCCTGGATGTCCGTCATTTGTTGACGTGATTCAGGGTCGGCTGCAATCGATGCAGGACTGGAAATTTGTCCGGTACTCACCAGTCGCTCAAGAAACCGGCGGCAGCTGCTGAATACGGAAAGCTCTGATTCAAAAAATGAAAAAAAGTCCAGCTCATGGCGGGTGGTCCGGATTATATCGGCATCGGCATGATGCACAATAAAACCTGCCGAGCCGCCGGGTTTGAGAATGCGGGCGATCTCGTTCAGGCTGCGCTGAACGTCACTGTATTCGATGGCGTACTGGCTGCAAACCAGATCCATGCAGGCATCGGCGTAGTCTGTCTGTTCACAGCTGATACCACTGCGAAAATGCACCGCTGCCGCTGACAGGCCCATGCGCTCTACTGCCTGCTGTGGCCTGATCTCTGCCGCATCAATGCCCTCTATGTGCAGGGCCAGGTCATGCATTTGAGAAAAGTCCTGCGCGAGCAGGGCAACGGCGCCATTGCCGGTGCCGATGTCCAGTACCCGGTTGCTGACCGCGAGCTTGCTGAACATTGAATGCCAGAATGCCTTGATGTTGTTGTCATAGTTGCCGTCAAACGCGCCGGGGCAGGAGTGCAGATAGCCTTTTTCCCAATAACGGTTCCACGCGTTGGTGGTTGCGGACGGGGCGGGAGATGGAGGTGTTTTTTTCACGGCTGGATATTTTTTCCTGCATATTTGCCGGTATGATAACAAAATAACCTATCACATGGAGTTCCGGATGTTTTACTGCGAGATGTCGGTGCGTGACTACGAATGCGACATGCAGGGTGTGGTCAATAATTCGGTCTACCAGAACTATCTGGAACATGCCCGACACGAGTTTCTCAAAACCCGCGACCTGGATTTTGCGCACCTGACCCGCGACGGCATCATTGTGGTGGTGGTACGTGCCGAGATTGATTACCTGCGTCCGCTGCAAAGTGGTGACAGTTTTCGTGTGACAGCTGAACCGGTACTGGAGTCGCGGGTGCGGCTGGTATTCAGCCAGCAGATCATCAATGCCGACTCCGGCGTGGTGCATGTGCGTGCCCGTATAGTTACCACCGCGGTCAATGAACGGGGGCGGCCGTATTTTCCGGAGATACTGCGTGCGCTGCTTTAATCTGAAGTGCTCCTTCGACCCAGCAGACGATCTACCAGCTCAGGCACAGTGACGCTGGCATTGCCACAGATCTGTTCATTAAAATCCGAGTGTGTGGCTTCAAGATTCAGTTCAATGGTGTGTGCGCCATGCTCCCGGGCCAGCTGGTAAAACCCGGCGGCAGGGTAAACATTGCCCGATGTACCAATAGCGATAAACAGATCACAGCGTTCCAGTGCGCGTGTAATCGCCGTCATGGCCAATGGCATTTCGCCAAACCAGACAACATGCGGTCGCAGGTTTGTCGGTTGCTGACAGCAGCGGCAGATGTCATCCAGTCCCAGGTCTTCGCGTTGATCAAACACCAGTCCGGATACGCTGCAGCGTGACTTGAGCAGTTCGCCATGCATGTGTACCGGAGTGCTGCCGGCACGTTCGTGCAGATTGTCAATATTCTGTGTCACCAGCAGAAATTCATGGTCCGGGCTTTCACTGCAGGCGTATTCAAGTCTGGCAAGCGCCGAGTGAGCAGGGTTTGGGCGCACCGGGTCCTGTTGCAATTGACGTCGCCGGCGATTGTAAAAGTCGTGAACCAGCAGCGGATTTGCGGCGAAACCTTCCGGGGTGGCAACGTCCTCCACGCGGTGGTTTTCCCATAACCCATCAGCGGCCCGAAACGTGGGTATACCTGATTCTGCCGAGATGCCGGCTCCAGTGAGCACAACAATTGATCTGTAAGGTACCATCATACAGCTTACCTGGTCTGAAAGAGGCCATGACGCCTGTGTGTCACAGCGTTATAATGTATTGTTTTTTAAAGGAGCATGTCTATGACTTTGCCACAAACAGGTAAACCGGCCCCGGCATTCACGTTGAAAAATCAACAGGGCGACCTGGTTTCCCTGGCAGATTTCAAGGGCAAACAGAATGTTGTCCTGTATTTTTACCCTAAGGCAATGACGCCGGGTTGCACCGTGCAGGCCTGCGGTCTGCGTGACAGCCAGGCAGAACTGGCGGCGACTGACACTGTAGCGCTGGGTATTTCGCCTGATCCTGTCAGCCGGCTGCAGAAGTTTGTCGACAAGGAGTCGTTGAATTTCCTGCTGCTTTCAGACGAAGATCATGCAGTTGCTGACAAATACGGCGCCTGGGGCCTGAAAAAGTTCATGGGCCGGGAGTATGATGGCATTCTGCGTCAGACATACATCATTGATAAGGAAGGCAAGTTACGGCATATCATGGACAAGGTCAAAACCAAAACACACCATGATGATGTGCTGGACTGGATCAAAACCAATCTCTAATGGATTCCTGTGAAACTGAATTTTAAGCAGTACTCGTCCGCGGGCGAGCCACTGATCATATTGCATGGCCTGTTCGGCAATCTGAACAATTGGTCCTGGCACAGCCGGAAGTTTGCCGAACGGTACGCCGTGTATGCACTGGATCTGCGCAATCACGGTGATTCCCCGCATGCGCCGGACATGAGCTATCAGCTTATGGCCGAAGATGTTCTGCAATTCATGGATGATCAGGGTATCAGCAAAGCCAATGTTCTGGGACATTCGATGGGTGGCAAGGTCGCCATGCAGCTGGCACTGATTGCGCCGCAACGGGTGATGAAGCTGGTGGTGGCTGATATCGCACCGGTACAGTACGGAGATGAGCGTGGCGAGCATGATGAGATATTTGATGGCTTGTGTGCGCTCAATCCTGCGTCATTGAGCAGCCGGACCAGTGCGGATCACGAGCTGGCAAAATGGGTCAGTGATGAAATTGTGCGGCAGTTTCTGCTGAGTAATCTGGTGCGCAGGGAAGGCGGAGGTTTTCAGTGGCGGATCAATCTGCCGGTACTGAAAGCCAGCTATCCGGCACTGCGCGCCAAACCAGTAGCGGATAAACCGTTTGTCGGGCCGGTGCTGTTTGTGCGTGGTGATCTGTCCGATTATATAAAAACGGCACACAAGGATGAAGTGCTGGCGCTGTTTCCTGACGCCAGCATCAAGACCATCATGCAGACCGGCCATTGGCTGCATGCTGAAAAACCCGAAACCTTTCACCGGATAGTCGACGACTTCCTGCAGGCGGACTCATGACATTACTGAGCGTCAATGTAAACAAGATAGCGCTGCTAAGAAATTCACGCGGCACCAATTACCCGGACCTGTTGCTGTTTGTGCGCAATATTATTGCACAGGGTGTCAGGGGAATTACGGTGCACCCGCGACCGGATGAGCGCCATGTCACCCGCAAGGATGCCCATGAAATCTCTGCACTGCTGACTGAGTTTCCGGATGTTGAGTTCAATATCGAGGGTTACCCCTCCGACGGTTTTATGCGCTTGATTGAGACGCTGCGTCCGGCGCAATGCACATTAGTACCCGATGAACCGGGTCAGCTGACGTCCGATCACGGCTGGGATGTGCCGGCCAGCAAAGGGCTATTGGGTGAGGTCTTGCCGCAATTGAAGCAGTGGCAGGTGCGCAGCAGCCTGTTTCTGGATCCAGTGCCAGCAATGATTGATGATGTGCAAAAGTCCGGCGCTGATCGTATCGAACTCTATACCGAACATTATGCCCGGGTATTTGCGAAAGCCGATCCTGAGCAGTTGACCGCCGTGCTGTCGCAGTATCACGAAACCGCCAGATGCGCCCGCAGCGCCGGACTGGGCGTTAATGCCGGACATGACCTTAATTTGCAGAACCTGCCCGATTTTCTGCAGGGTGGTCTGATACAGGAAGTGTCCATCGGCCACGCCCTGATCGTGGAGTCGCTGGAACTGGGCATGAATGAGGTGCTGAAACAGTACCTTGCGATTACCCGCAATGCAGCCTAGATCGCCTGTCTACTACGGCTACTGGATAGTACTTGCCGCCTTTGTGACCCAGTTTGTGGCCATTGGCATGCAGAACTACGTGATAGGTCCGTTTACCTCGCCCATGATTGATGAGTTTGGCTGGACGCGTGCTGAGTTCACCTCGGCACGTTCCATTGGTCAGATGGTGGCCGCGTTCACCGGATTTTTTATCGGTGCCGGTGTTGATCGTTTTGGTGGCCGGCCATTCATTCTGATCGGCATGATTGTCCTGTCGGCCTCACTGTTTCTGCTGGGCAGTGTGCAGGGGCTGGGGCAGTGGGTTGTCATTAATGGCATTGCCCTGACCATGGGGTCAGCCATGATTGGCAATCTGGTAGTCAACGTGACACTCGGCAAGTGGTTTGTAGTACAGCGCGGGCGGGCCATTGCGCTCGCGGCGATGGGTATTTCATTAAGTGGTGTGCTGCTGCCGCCGGTCACCACCTGGCTGGTGGACATGTATGGCTGGCGTGAAGCGTGGCACGTGCTTGGCATTGCAGCGCTGCTGCTGATTTTTCCGGCCGCACTGGTTATCCGCCGCAGTCCCGAAGATTACGGCATGAATCCGGACGGGCGCACAGCAGAGCAGATGGCATCCGAGATGGGTGACATGGCGCGTCTGGATTACGCCAGTTCAATGACGCGGCGCCAGGCAATGCGCACCGGGCGTTTCTACACACTGGTGGTGGCCTTTGGTCTGTTTCAGATTTCCATCACCGTGATGTTGCTGCAAACGGTGCCGTTTATGACCGATGCCGGGTATTCGAGGCTGGTCGCTGCGTCGATGATTTCCCTGACGTCCATTCCCGCATTTTTCAGCAAACCTTTCTGGGGAATCCTGATCGATCGCTACAGCGCCAGGCCGCTGGCTGCCATTGGCGCATGCATCACAGGATTTTCCCTGATCATCATAGTGCTGGCGGTGCAGGTGAAAAACGATGTGCTGGTATACGGCGCGTTTCTGGTGATGGGGCTGGGTTGGGGCGGGCTGGTGCCGCTGCAGGAAGTGATCTGGGCGACATTTTTCGGACGTCGTTATCTGGGGTCGGTGCGAGCTACGGCGATGCCGTTTACCTTTGCACTGACTGCTCTGGGGCCGGTAGCGGCAGCTGCCTACTACGACCGTGCCGGTAACTACGACAACGCGTTTTTATTTATGGCATTGTGCAATCTGACGGCGGCACTGGTGCTGATGTTCATCTCCGATAAACGGCCACTACCGCAATCATCAGAGCCGCGTTAGTCACAGCAGGTCGATCAGCACCGGCCAGACATTATCTACAATCATGGGCTGGGCCTCTGCGGTAGGATGGATGCCGTCATCCTGCATCAGTGCGCTGTTCTCGGCGATTCCTTCCAGCAGAAACGGAATCAGTGTCAGCCCGTATTCACCGGCCAGTTCCTCATACTGGGCATAAAACGGTTCAGTATAACGAGGACCGTAATTGGGCGGAATCTGGATGCCTGTCAGCAGAACCCGTGCGCCGGCAGCCTGGCTGAGCTCAATCATCTGGCGCAGGTTCTGGCGAATGGTGCGCACTGGCAGGCCACGCAAACCGTCATTGCCACCCAGTTCAAGCAGCACCAGATCAGGTTTGCTGGATTTCAGTACTGCTGGCAGTCGCGCCAATCCGCCTGCCGTGGTTTCACCGCTGACACTGCCATTCACTACATGGTAATCAAGCTCTTCGTGTTTCAGCCGTTCCTGCAGTAGCGCCACCCAACCATCGGCTTCATCCATGCGGTAAGCTGCACTCAGGCTGTCGCCAAACACCAGAATCACGCCGTGCTTGTCTGTTTCGGCCCGGGCGCCCGTGCCGAGCAGCAGCACAAAGCCGAGCAGCAACCATGCAAACCTGCTGGCCGGGTTGCGGTGCTGGCTGTTGACTGAGTGGGTAGTGAGGGCTTTGTTGCTCATAAGGCGGTATTATTTACAGGTTAAGTTCGTGTTGGTTACAGGTTAAGATCGTGCCGGACACGGAAAAATAGACATTTGGCACTGGTCGTACAAGGTTAAAGTTTATACGGTCGTACTGCAACGTCGGTTTTATGAACCGTAGCAGGGTTCCGGGACGTAAAATACACATCTGATTCGCTCTGGCAGGAGAAGCCGCCGCATGACAACCATACTTGAAGCCCGCCATTTATCCAAAAAGGTGACGACCAGTGAAGGTGAGCTGGTGATTCTCAAGGATATTAATATCAGTATCGAGGCGGCGGAGGCAGTGGCGATTGTGGGTGCATCCGGCTCCGGCAAGTCCACGCTGCTTGGCCTGATGGCCGGCCTGGACAGTGCCAGTGGCGGCGACATGCTGCTCGACGGCGCCAATCTCAGCACCATGGATGAGGAAGACCGGGCGCGACTGCGTGGGCAGTCAGTAGGTTTTGTGTTTCAGTCCTTTCAGTTGTTGCCCAGTCTGACAGCACTGGAGAATGTCATGCTGCCGATCGAACTGAAGAACGACAGCAATGCCCGCAGCAAGGCAGCACAACTGCTGCAACGGGTCGGGCTGGAATCGCGCGTTCATCATTATCCCAATCAGTTGTCGGGTGGTGAACAGCAGCGCGTGGCCATCGCCCGGGCATTTGCCTCCGAAGCCAAAATCCTGTTTGCGGACGAGCCGACTGGCAATCTGGACACTGCCACGGGTGCCAAAGTCATCGACCTGCTTTTTACGCTCAACGAAGAGTTTTCAACCACCCTGGTGCTGGTGACCCACGATGACCGTCTGGCGGAGCGCTGTGGGCGCACCATTCGACTGGTTGCCGGTGAAATCACTGAGGACAGTCATCATGCCTGATGCTCTCAAGCCCGTCAGCGCAGCCGGTCAGGGGCTGCAGCCAGCCACACTGATCCGCATAGCGATGCGGTTGTTATGGCGAGACTGGCGCGGCGGCGAGCTCAAGCTACTGCTGCTGGCCATGGTGATGGCGGTGACTTCCGTCAGTGGTATTGCGCTGTTCACGGATCGTCTGGAGCGTGCCCTGCTGCAGGAGTCCGCAACGATGCTGGCGGCAGACCGGGTGCTGAGCGGGCGTGAACTGCCGCCACGGGAGTGGCTGGCGGAAGCAGAGGCGCGTGGGTTGCAGACCGCGGAGTTCACCTCATTTGCGTCCATGGTGTTTTCTGACCAGGGTAATGTGCTGGTGTCGGTTAAAGCGGTCAGTGACGCTTACCCGCTGCGCGGGGAGATGCAGGTGGCTGACCAGCCGTTCGGAACACCTTACATCAGCGAACGGGGTGGGCCGCAACGCGGCGAAGTGTGGGTGGAGTCCAGGGTCCTTCCCAGCCTGGACGTTGAAGTCGGTGATACCCTGTACGTGGGTGATGCTGAATTTACGGTCGCGCAGGTGCTGGTGCAGGAACCTGACCGGCAGCAGGGCGGCATGATGGAAAATGCCGGTCCGCGGCTGCTGATGCATCTGGACGATGTGCCGGCCACTAATGTGATTCAGGTGGGCAGTCGGGCGAGCTATCGCTACCTGTTTGCGGGCGATCTTGAGACGCTGGACAGTTTCTCGGTCTGGGTGCGGGAGCAGTCGGACGGAGAATTCAGACTTCGCGATGTGCGTGATGAAAGTCAGGAAGTCAGTGATGCGCTGAGCCGGGGCGAAAGTTTTCTGCTGTTGGGCAGCCTGTTTGCGGTGTTGCTCGCGGGTATTGCGATAGCCCTGACCGCCCGGCGCTACAGCGAACGTCATTTTGACTATGCCGCCATTCTGAAAACCCTGGGTTGCACCTCCAATCAGATTTCGGCTATCTATTTCAGTATTCTGACTGCGTTATTGCTGGTGGCAATAGCCATCGGATCGGTGCTTGGCTGGGTAGTCCATGAAATTATTCTGCAGCTGTTGCAATCGGTAATCCCGGTCGCATTGCCGGCACCCTCCAACATGCCTTATGTGGTGGGTGCATTGACGGCGCTGATCTGCCTGTTTGCCTTTGCTCTGCCGCCGCTGCTGGCGCTCAAACATACCTCGCCGCTGCGGGTGCTGCGTAAAGACATGGCAGATGCGCCGCTGAGTACTGCCCTGCCATACGTATTCGGGATTGTTGGTGCCCTCACGCTGATCATCTGGTACAGCCAGGATCTGCTGATCACTACCATTCTGGTGGCTGGTGTTGCCGGTGTGGCTGGTTTGCTAAGTGCCCTCTCATACCTGCTGCTGCGTTCCGGTACTGCGGCGGGTATGCGGGCCGGCAGCGCCTGGATGCTGGCCATGTCGGCGGTCAGGCGCCGGCGCCGGCAGAGTGTGTTGCAGGTGCTGGTATTTTCACTGACGATCATGAGTCTGCTGACGCTGGCGCTGCTCAGGACAGACCTGATCAGGGACTGGCAGGCACAGCTGCCGGAGGATACGCCGAATCATTTCATGATGAACATCAGTGATGATCAGGTGTCCGGTATGCAGGCATTTTTTGCGCAGAACCAGCTGCAGGCCAATCCGTTCTACCCCATGCTGTCCGCCGGACTGCTGAGCATCAATGGTCAGCCGGCACCCAGTCCCTGGGATGATGATGAGGAGCGGCAGACAGTGACCGATCGCAGCCAGCCAGCAGCCGGCGAAGAGAGCCAGGAGGGTGAGAGCCGGCAGCGGGTTATCAATCGCCAGGTTACCTGGGTGGCCGATCTGCCGCCAGACAATCAGTTGGTGGGCGGAGAGTGGTGGGGGAATGCCGGAGCGGCCGGACAGGTGTCGGTGGAGGATGACTATGCCCGGCGGCTGGGTCTGGAGTTGGGGGACGAGCTGCTGTTCAGAGTCGGGCAGGACGAGATCCCGGTGGTGGTGAGCAGCTTCCGCACCGTTCGCTGGGACAACATGCAGCCCAATTTCTTTTTTATATTCTCGCCCGGTACACTGGATTATCTGGGCGCAACTTATCTGTCGACGTTGCTGCTGCAGGGACAGGAAAAGCTCTTGCTGAACGATCTGTTGCGCGAGTATCCCACCATTGTTGTATTGGAAGTTGACGCCATTATTGAACAGATTCAGGCGATTATCGCGCAGGTTAGCTCGGCCATAGAGCTGATAGCGGCCCTGGTACTGGTTGCCGGCGCGCTGGTGTTGTTGTCCTGCGTGAACGCTACGCTGGATGAACGGTTCCGTGAAAACGCAATTTTGCGTACACTGGGTGCAGGTCGCCGGCTGATACTGAGTTCGCTGCTGATAGAGTTTGCGTTTATCGGACTGCTGGCCGGAGTTATTGCCACCCTGGGTGCCGAGGTCAGTCTGTATTACTTGCAGACTCAGGTATTCCAGCAGGATTTTGCCCCGCACTACTGGGTCTGGGTCGCTGGCCCTGTAGCAGGTACTTTGATTATCGGTGCGCTGGGTGTCAGTGCAACAAGAAGAGTAGTGAATACCAGTCCGTTAGCGGTACTGCGTGAGTTGTCGGTGTGAAAGCCAGGAGTACATTATGGTCAGAATAGTATTGCTGTTATGGATGTCGGTCATCTCGACTGTGACAGCAGCGCAGATGATGTCAAAGGGCGAACTAAGTCGTACCTGTGTTTACGGTGACTGCGTGAATGATTTTGGCATACTGGAAATTCGCACCGACGTTGGCACCGACCGCTACGAGGGGAATTTCAGTGAAGGCAAGTTTCACGGGCATGGTCGCTTCGAGCAGATGATCAGCCGCACTGAGCGCGCCTATTATGATGGCGACTGGGTAATGGGGCTGCGTGAAGGGCGTGGCACATACTGGAACGGAGTGTCGGGTTTGTATATTGGTCAGTGGCGCGATGATCTGCGTCACGGTCAGGGTGCATACTTTCATGGCATAAAGGACTGGTCCCCGAATAAATATACCGAATACTGGTTGCGCGAAAATGTCGAAAACTATTCCGGTGATTTTGTAGATGATCTGTATCAGGGCAAAGGAACTTACCGTTGGCCGGACGGTCAGAGGTATGTCGGTGAGTTTTACGCCAATGAAAAACACGGATCGGGCACGTTTTTTTATCCTACCGGCACCCGTCGTGAGCAGGTCTGGCGCTACGGCCGGCTGGTTCGTTAGACCCCCGAAATATAAAACAGCAAACAGAGAATAATAATGGATCTACAATCGATTCGCCGTGAATATTTGCGCGGCAGTCTGACACGCGAAGAACTTCTGGACAATCCGATAGAGCAGTTTTCCCGATGGATGGAGCAGGCGATAAAAATGGAGCTGCCTGAACCTACCGCCATGGTCGCAGCCACCAGCGCCAGAGATGGTCAGCCGAGTCAGCGCGTGGTGCTGCTGAAAGGGTTTGATGAGCGCGGTTTTGTGTTTTTTACCAACTATGAGAGTCGCAAGGCGCGTGAAATAGCCGTCAATTCCAAAGTCAGTCTGCATTTCCCCTGGTTTCCCATTGAGCGGCAGATCATGATTTGTGGCGTGGCAGAGAAAGTGACCTCTGAAGAGTCCAGAGCCTACTTCACCAGCAGGCCGCGCGAAAGTCAGCTGGGCGCCTGGGCGTCACCGCAGAGTCGTGTACTGCCGTCGCGCGACACTATGATGCAGCAGTTTGAGGCGCTCAACAAAAAGTATCAGGATAACGATATTCCCATGCCGGAGTTCTGGGGTGGTTATCGTGTGCGCCCCTTCCAGATGGAATTCTGGCAGGGTGGTGCGCGACGCCTGCATGACAGGTTCCTGTACGCTCTGCAGCCCGGGGGGCAGTGGCAGATCGACCGGCTGGCGCCCTGAGCGTCAGCCCTCGTTCCAGGCCGGCAGCTTGCTGGTTTCCAGCACCGTTTTCAGTCTTGCATAGTGCGGCAGTCCGTTTCTGTAGGGCGGATAGTCTTCACCCGCAATAAGCGGTGTAAAGTAGGCGCGGGCGAGTTCGGTGATACCGAACCCGTCTTCAGTAATATATTCGCGCGGCATGGGCTTCTCCACATTGGCGACGTCAGCCAGGGCTGCTTCACCAATTGACCAGCGGTAGGTTGCACCGGGTTCGCGAACAATGGTGGGCATTACTGCGTTCCTGCCAGCGAGCGCAAATTCTACGGCGGCCTTGCCAACGGCGTATGCCTGTTCCACATCGGTTGCTGATGCTATGTGCCGTGCTGCGCGCTGCAGGTAATCGGCCACGGCCCAGTGGTATTTGTATCCCAGTTCCTGCTTGATCATGTTGGCCAGAAACGGCGCCACGCCGCCAAGCTGGGTGTGGCCAAATGCATCCTTGCCGCCGGCGTCGGCAAGGAACTGACCATTTTTATAGTGGGCGCCCTCGGAGACAACAATGGCGCAGAAACCGTAGCGCTTAACACATTCCTTGACCCGGCGCAGGAAGGCGTCTTTCTCAAATGGAATTTCCGGAAACAGAATAATGTGAGGCGCGTCACCTTCCTGTTCTGCCGCCAGCCCGGCAGCGCCCGCAATCCACCCTGCATGGCGACCCATGACTTCCATGACAAACACTTTGGTAGAACTCTCACACATGGATGCGACGTCCAGGCCAGCTTCGCGAATGGAGACTGCCACGTATTTGGCAACAGAACCGAAACCGGGACAGTTGTCGGTGATTGGCAGGTCGTTGTCGACGGTCTTGGGAATACCGATACAGGTGATGGGAAAGCCTTCTTTCAGACTCATCATGGAAACCTTGTTGGCAGTATCCTGGGAGTCTCCGCCGCCGTTGTACAGAAAGTAGCGGATATTGTGGGCGCGAAACACCTCCATAAGGCGCAGGTATTCAGCCCGGTTGTCTTCCAGGCTTTTCAGTTTGTACCGGCAGGAGCCGAAGGCCCCGGCAGGTGTATGACGCAACGCTGCGATCGTGTCTGCACTTTCCTGGCCGGTATCGATCAGCTCTTCGCGCAGGGCACCGATGATGCCGTTCATGCCTGCATAGATTTTGCCAATCTGCCCCCTGTGCTGACGGGCGGTTTCGATCACGCCGCAGGCGCTGGCATTGATGACAGCTGTCACGCCGCCGGATTGTGCGTAAAAAAGATTTGCTTTGGACATGCTTGGCCTGTGGAAAAATGAGCGTGATGCAATGTGGACCGGGTCGAGGCATAATGTTACAAACTGCCGCATGGATTGGCAATCAGCCATTTGTTTAAGATCAGCAGCCTGCAACAAACGCAGACTGTGGTCGGGTGCTTCGCATGAGACGATTGATTATTGGTATGTCCGGGGCCAGTGGCCTCATTTACGGAATCCGTATGCTGGAAGTGCTTCAGCATGACCCGGGCATAGAAACACATCTGGTCATGACCGCTTCAGCGCGTCTGAACATCAGTCTGGAGACCGAATGGGCGGCCGATGCAGTGATTGCGCTGGCCGACCAGGTGCACTCGGTGAAGGATCTGGCTGCCAGCATCGCCAGTGGATCCTATCGGACCGACGGCATGATTGTGGCGCCGTGCTCGATGAAAACGCTGTCAGCCGTTGTGCATTCGTATGCTGACAATCTGCTTACCCGGGCTGCTGATGTGGTGCTCAAGGAGCGGCGGCGACTGGTGCTCATGCCCCGGGAAACGCCGCTGCATGCAGGGCATTGTGAACTGCTGCTGAAGGCCTGTCAGATCGGTGCCATTATTGCACCGCCCATGCCTGCACTGTATGCGCGACCGCAGACGGTTGATGACATCATCAATCACAATGTGGGCAGGGTGCTGGATCTGTTTGATATTGAGTCGGGACTGGTCAAACGCTGGGAAGGTGCGGCTAAATCGGTACGTCAGGAATCCTGATACATCGCATGGCAGCAACAATCAGCAGTTCTGAGGTGTTGTCTGCCGGGGCAACCTGCATCGACCCGAAATACCATGCCAGATTGGCGGCGATCGCCGCTTCACGCGCACTTCGTACTGCTTCATTGCAGTCGCGCGTCGGTATCGCATGATAGGCCTCCAGTTCACCCAGAAGGGCAAACTCTGCCTGCAGTTCAGCCGCTTTGATCTGCTCCCGCAATTCTGGCCGGGTTTGCCAGCCCGCTTTCATCCAGCGCCGCACCTGGCGCAGCGGTTGAATCACCTGCCCGGACATAAGCAGGCTGTGGTCCAGTGCAGCGCTTGCCTCTGGATCAGACAACCTGCCAATACAGGCGCCATGCCAGCAGAGATACAGCAAAAACGGCACGTCTATACCCAGGTCATCCTGTAACTGCAAACAGCAGGTCTGGATGCCCGGCTGCTGGTACAATTGGCGGGCAAATTCGATCAGTGATTTCATCTGTGGCATAGGGTCGGAAGTGCTAAAGTATGCCCAATAGCTTACAGGAATTACCATGCACATACATATACTGGGAATCTGCGGAACATTCATGGGCAGTCTGGCCCTGCTGGCCAAGGAGCTGGGCATGCAGGTCAGTGGCTCGGACGCCGATGTCTATCCGCCCATGAGCACCCAGCTTGAGGAGCAGGGCATTACGCTCTGTGAAGGTTTTGACCCGGTGCATCTGCAGCCTCAGCCAGATCTGGTGGTGGTCGGCAATGCGCTGTCGCGGGGCAACCCGTCAGTTGAATACATGCTGAATCAGGGTTTGCCTTACTGTTCCGGCCCCGAATTTCTGTCACGTTATGTGTTGCCGGGCAAGTGGGTGCTGGCGGTTGCGGGTACCCATGGTAAAACTACCACCAGCGCCATGCTGGCCTGGATTCTGGAGTATGCCGGGCTCAGGCCGGGTTACCTGATTGGCGGTGTCCTGAAAAACTTTCCGACCTCAGCCAGGCTGGGTGAGAGCGATTTTTTTGTGGTAGAAGCCGATGAATATGACAGTGCTTTTTTTGACAAACGTTCCAAGTTCGTCCACTACCATGCACGCACCCTGATCATGAATAACCTGGAATTTGATCACGCTGATATCTTTGCCGATCTGGCGGCAATTCAGCGTCAGTTCCATCACCTGATCCGCACCATACCGTCAGCAGGCCTGATTGTCAGTCCACAGCACAGTGCCGCGCTGGATCAGGTGCTGGACCAGGGTTGCTGGACACCGGTACAACGATTCGGGTTTCAGCATCACCACAAACCAGATACCGGCTTCAGCTGGGCCGTGGAGTTGCTCAGCCCCGATGGTAAATCCTGCCAGATCAACAAACTTGGCCCGGATGAGAACTATACGTCAGCGGTTGTCGAATGGTCGTTGACGGGGCGTCATAATGCGCTCAATGCGCTGGCTGCGATTGCGGCGGCCCATCATGCGGGTGTTGATGTCAAATCCGCCTGTGAGGCCCTGTCGCAGTTTTCCAGTGTGAAGCGACGTATGGAGTGGCTGGGGGCAGTGCATGGGGTACACGTCTACGATGATTTTGCGCACCATCCCACCGCCATTACGACAACGCTGGAGGGCATGCGTCTGAGTCTGTCCGATTTGCCCGGCAGCCGTTTGATCGCGGTGGTTGAGCCGCGCTCGGCTACCATGAAAATGGGCGTTCACCAGGATACGCTGGCTGATTCGGTGCATGATGCTGATCTGTGTATCTGGATGACTGGTGACGGTGTCGGACTGGATGTTGAAAAGCTGATCAATGTCAGCCCGGTGCCTGCGCTGGCATTCAGACATGTTGATGATATTGTTACCTACCTGGCCAGTCATTCCCGCGCCGGTGATCATATTGTGATCATGAGCAACGGGGGGTTCGGCGGAATTCATGGCAGGTTGCTGCAGGCGCTGCAGGCGCGCGATGCAGCTTCCACTGAATTGGAGGAGGACTGAGTTGTGGAAGAGCAGGAACTGATTCCATTATTTCCGCTGCAATCGGTTTTGTTTCCCGGAGGGCGGCTGCAATTGCAGATATTTGAACAGCGTTATCTGGATCTGGTCAGTCATTGTATGAAAACCGATACCGGTTTTGGCATATGCCTGATCAGCAAGGGAGACGAGATCATGCGGGCCGGCACCACCCAGCAGGTGCACCGCGTTGGTGTGTACGCCCGGATAGTGGACTGGGACAAATTGCCCAATGGGCTGCTGGGCATTACTGCCGAGGGGCAGCGCAAGTTTACCGTGCAGGAGTGCTGGCCGCGGGATGACAAATTGCTGATGGCAGCTGTTGAGTGGTCTGCTGCTGATTATCTCGGGCAGGAACCGATACCGCTTGATGATGAGCGGGAAGATCTGGTCGAGCTGTTGAAAGACCTGATGGCTCACCCACTGGTGGAGGGGTTGGGTCTGGATATCGATCTGTCAGATCAGCGTCATCTGGCGTGGCGACTGGCAGAGCTGTTGCCGGTACCGGCAGCGGAAAAGCAACGGTTACTGGAGCTGGACAACACGCATGAACGCCTGCAGGAAATCGAAATGCTGCTTGCCACGGTGATGCAGCATGGCGCGTGAGCCTGATCAGCCATAGTCACCCAGGCGTGCCAGTCTGGTACGTTAGCGCGGCAATAGTTCCACAACCCGGCCAAAGTCGACCAGGATCAACAACAGGTCCTCTTCATTATAGACGCCCTGAATAAACCGTGCGGCCGCATCGTGGCCGGTATTCGGCGCAGTTTCGATGGCACTTTCATCCAGATCAACTACGGCCGCAACCCGGTCAACCAGCACACCCAGAATGAAATCTTCAATTTCCACCACAATAATCCGGGATTGCGGGGTCAGATCCCTGGGTGGCAGGGCGAATACTGAACGGGCATCGATCACAGTAACAACGTTGCCACGCAGATTGATAATGCCAAGAATGAAGCCTGGCGCACCCGGGACCGGAGTGATTTCCGTGTAGCGCAGCACTTCATTTACCCTGGCGGCACTGATGGCGTAAGTTTCTTCGCCAAGCGCAAAACTGACATGTTTGATCACGGTTTGCGGCAATTCCTCGCCCTCGTGCTGTGCAACGGCCAGAGCCTGACTGGTGTTCATGAAAATTACCTGTTATGCGCCAATAACTGATTGTTCTTCCCTGTTAACGGCCGGGCTTGCTGAAAATTGAGTGTTTGTGAACTTTTTGCTGCACTGGCCATCAAATCAGGCTTGTCGCATAATGTGGCAACAGAGAACTGCAAGAGGAGAGAGACCCATGGCTGAAGTATGGCTGAGCCCCGGCAGCTGGACGCATGAACAGTGGCTGATCATCAGTATCCTGGCATTTGTGGTGGTTGCGGTAATTTTTATGGTATTTCGTCTGACCCGGATTTTTCGGAGTGTCACCAAAAAACGCGAGCTGCCGGTGCTGAGGCCGGGCAAGCGGGCTGGGCGTTGATTGCTCCCGGATCAGGTCTGCCTTTATCAGTGCAGGTCAGCCCGCCTCGTATAAAAGCTCAGATAAGAATAGTATCAAGCAACGCGGCAACGGCCGCCAGTGCAACCACAATGACACCCAGCCAGCCGAGCAGCGCCCATACTCTGAATGGTTTGTCATTTTCAGGGTACAGTCCGGTCTTTTCGTATTCACGTTCAGGTTTTTGAGACTCGCTCATGGCAAACTCCTGGCTCAACATGGTCTGTTGCGCAATTCAAAGTGTTGATCACCGCCGCATCAGAATGCGTGGAATTGTGATGACGTGCCTGTTTTTTGTATGCGGCTTGCCTGCCAATGCCATAGTCATGCGCCATGATACCGGATACGGTAGCTATCTTGCCAGAGAGACGGACTACCCGGCAGTATTTCCATTGTTGCAACAGAATCGTCGCAAGACCTGCATTGCCACGCTGGTAACAGCGCAGTGGGCCATCACCGCGGCTCACTGTGTAGAGCAGGCCGGTTTGCCGCTCAACTGGCGGGCCGGGGACGTGTTCCCCGTGCAGATTGCCGGTCAGCCGCATGCAGTTGTCAGTGTGATCTACCACCCGGCATGGCCGGGACAGGCATCTGAAATGCGTGAGGCAGCCGAGGTGGACCTGGCATTGCTGAAATTGCAGGTAACCGTTGATCATGTCAGTCCGATGCCGCTGTACACCGGTCGTGACGAGCAGGGGCAGGTCATGACCTTTGTCGGCTGGGGGTATTCGGGTATCGGTAGCACGGCAGAGCAGTTCAATGATGGTCGTCTGCGGTTTGCGCGGAATACCGTTGCTGCTGCCTCATCACAGCTGCGTTTTCAGTTTGATGATCCTCATGCAGAACAAAGTCTGGCGGTACCGTTTGAAGGTATACCGGGACTGGGCGACAGTGGCGGGCCGGCGATACTCCGGCGCGGTGCGGAGGAATTCCTGGCGGGTGTGGCAATTGGGGAGGTTGAGCAGGGTCGGGGGCTGGGACTGTACGGTGCAACTGTGATCTATGAGCGCATCAGTCTTCATAGCGACTGGATCCAGGAAGTCGTTGCTATTCACTAACAGCTTGAAGGTAACATTTGTTACACTCAGGCCACCAGACACAAACACCGAGGTGAACAATGAGCGTAACTATTGGCGATAAAATACCTGCCGTGACAATTAAGATCATGGGTAACGAAGGGCCGGAGAATATCACCACGGAACAGATCTTCAGCGGCAAAAAGGTTGTGCTGTTTGCCGTGCCTGGCGCCTTCACGCCGGGCTGCTCGGTGACCCACCTGCCGGGCTTTGTCGTAAATGCAGATAAAATCAAGGCAAAAGGCGTGGATACAATTGCCTGCGTGGCGGTCAATGATGCATTTGTCATGTCGGCATGGGGCAAGAGCCAGAATGCCGAAGAGATTATGATGCTGGCTGACGGCAACGCGGAACTCACGTCAGCGCTGGGGCTGAAGCTTGATGCCAGCGGTTTTGGTATGGGGACTCGCAGCCGTCGTTATGCCATGATTGTCGATGATGGTGTGATCACGCATCTGGCTGTAGAACCGGCGGGTGGCATTGACGTCAGTTCGGCGGAGAAAATTCTGGAGCAGCTGTAGAAACCGCTGCCGGCGAGCAAAAAACTGCTTACAAAAAAACCTGCTTACAAAAAAATAGTAATCTGAGGTAAGCCGCATGTTGAAAACAGAGTATCTGGAGTATCGCGACGGTGACACGGTTCTGGAAGCCTATGTTGCCTTCGACGAGGATGCGACAGACAAGCAGCCCTGTGTGCTGGTGGCACACGACTGGACCGGCCGGCGCGATTACGCCTGCGCCGGCGCGGAACGCATGGTTGATCTTGGGTATGTGGGTTTTGCTGTGGATGTTTACGGCAAAGGCGTGTTTGGCAGAGAAGGCGATACGGAAGGAAATTCCGCGCTGATGATGCCGTACGTCAATGACCGTGAAAAATTGCGCCGTCGAATGCTGGCGGCGCTGACGGCGGCCCGGTCACTCTCCCAGGTGGATGACACCAATATGGCGGCCGTGGGTTATTGTTTTGGCGGCATGTCAGTGCTGGAGCTGGCCCGTGCCGGTGCGGATGTTAAAGGTGTTGTCAGTGTGCACGGTCTGTTAGGCAGTGGAGATGGGGCTGTGCATCCGATCCAATCCAAAGTGTTGTGCCTGCACGGGCATGACGATCCAATGGTGCCGCCGGATCAGTTGCTGGCGTTTGAAACCGAGATGTCGCAGGCCGGCGTGGACTGGCAGGTGCATGTTTACGGTGGTACCAGACATGCATTCACCAATCCGGCAGCCAACAATCCGGATTTTGGTACTGTCTACAATCAGACAGCCAACCGCCGCGCCGAGCAGGCACTGGCGAATTTTCTGCATGAATTGTTTGTAGATACGCCACCGCTTGATGTGGCGCCCTGAATGAACTCTCTTGCGCCTGACAAACAATTGAAATGTCCGGTTGATGAAGCTGACTGCGTCTGGCTGCAGGAAATTGATGTGCTGCGCAAAAAAGTCGCGCAGTTGGCAGATCAGGCCATGACAGATGAATTGACGGGTCTGTTCAACTACCGACATTTGATGTGGGCACTGAACCTGGAGATTGAACGCGCGCATCGCTCGGGTAATGGCTTTGCCGTGAGCATACTGGACTTTGACAATTTCAAGAAACTGAACGATGACCATGGCCATGAGTTTGGGAATCAGGTGCTCAGGGCGGCAGGTGACTTTCTTCGACGGTCCCTGCGCAAAATTGATATTCCCTGTCGTTACGGTGGCGAAGAGTTTGTGATGGTACTGCCCGGCACGGGTCTGCGCGAGGCAGTTCTGTTAAACGAGCGGCTGCGCAAAGGCATCGCGGCCATGCGCCTGCGTGCGGGCAGTCAGCAGGTGCCGGTGAGTGTCAGTATCGGCGTTGATTTTTTCCCTGCTGGCGATTCGGTAACGGCCGAGCAGGTTCTCGACCGGGCGGATCAATATCTGCTGCAGGCCAAGCAGGCAGGAAAAAACCGGGTTTTGCATCCTCCCCTGGAGGGTGCCGCCAAAGGCATGTCCACTGACGAACGCAATGCGTTACTGGATGTGTTTCGCGAGCAGAGCTAGCTGTGAATCTGTTCTGCCAGATGATGCAGGATGGCCGCAGTGGCACCCCAGATTCGATAGTCCTGATAGATCAATTCACGAAATTTCCGTTCCCGGTTCTGAAACATCATGGAGCTGATCCTGTAGTTATCGGGATTCAGCAGCACCGTAGTGGGTACGTAGAAAATCTCCGCAACTTCCTCCGGGCAGGCAGCTACCGGTGTATCTGCATCAACCAGTCCAACCACAGGTGTGACGTGGAAGGCAGTTGACATCAACAGTGCTGGGAGGGTGCCAATCACCTTGACGGCATGCGCCGGCAGACAGGTTTCCTCTTCGGCTTCACGCAGCGCGGTATGGATCAGGTCGCGGTCTTCAGGCTCCACCGAGCCGCCGGGCAGGCTGATCTGGCCCGGGTGGCTGCGAAGGTGCGCTGTACGGCGCGTCAACATGATCTGACTGTCCTTGCCGTCAGGTGTGTAGACAACCGGAATCAGCACGGCAGCCCGCCGTGCGGGGCTGCCATCCCCATGAAAGATTGATGCCTGTTTTTGCTCGAATGGGTCAGGCGGCAGAATCAGGCCACCGGGCGAGGGGGACAGCAGAAAGTAGCTTTCCAGTCTGCGTAGCATTGTCTCGCCCATAAATCCTCGCCCGTGCCGCCTGCCTGGCTAAAAAGCCCAGTTCAGCGCAAGGAAGGCGCGCAGCGGTTCGCCCGGGAAATACCGGTCTCCACCAAATGCCGACCAGTCAGCCCGCTCGGCATACTTGCGATCAGTCAGGTTGAGGATGTTGAGAGAGACTGTCAGGTCCTCCGTGGCATCCCAACGGGTGCGCAGATTCAGCACGTTGTGACCGTCATAGCTGTTCAGGTTTTCCGGGTTGCTGTAGTACTCACCCATGGCAACCCATTGCAGCTCGGTCATCAGTCTGCTGGTCGGGCGCCACTGCAACTGCGCAGTGCCGAAGTTGCGCGGTGCGGAAGACACATCGTTGCCGTTCAGGTTGACACCGCCGGAGATCTGATCGTTCTCGTAAGTGTGGCGTGCATGGTTATAGGCACCACTGAGGCGCAGCTGATCATTGATATCAAAGGCTGCCGTCAGCTCCAGTCCCTTGTGGCGGGTGTGCATGTTGTTCAGGTTGATGCGGTTACTGTCGGTGATGATTTCATTGTCCTTATCCATGTAGTAGACAATGGCTTCATAACTCAGCGCACCCTGTGATCCCTGCAGCCCAAGTTCGATACTGTCGATCTCCACCGCATCAAGGTCGGCAACGGTCTGATTGTTCTGCAGACGGTACAGCTCGGTCGCCTGTGGTGCGCGGAAGCCCCGTGTCACACGGAACTGCACATTGTGATCGTCACTCAACTGGTAACGGATACCCAGTTTGGGTGCCACATTGCCAAAGGTATCGGAGCGATCGGCAGGACGGTTATAACGACAGCCGCCCATCGGGCAGACGCTGCCATCATCGCGGGTACGACCCACCAGCATATTGTTGGTGTAATCATATTCGATGCGCTCAAAGCGCATGCCCAGTGTGATATCAAAACCGTTGTCCCAGTATTGCTGGTATTGCACGAAGGGGGCGATCTGCGAGGCATCAACGTCATAGTCGTAGTGCTTGCCCTGGGGCACAGTTGCTGCGACAAACGGTGAGCCGGTGGTTGGCAGCGCCTGGCTTTGCTGCAGTGAACCCTCGGTAAATTCAATATCCATGCCTGCTGACAGTAACCGGTTGTCATCCAGGTTTTTGTAAGTGGCAAACTGCATCCCGGCACTGTTGTGCTGGTTCAGTTCGGTTGGTGTGCCTGGCAGGAAGTGCTGGATAAAGTCCAGATCTGCCTTACGGTAGTAAGGGGTCAGGATAACGTCCCAGCCCGAGTCCAGGGTAAAGCTGATGCGGGTCCAGGCACGTACGGTATTATTGTTGCGGTAGGCTTCCGGGTTGGGATTGGTGCGGCGCAGGGTTTCATCCTTGTAGCTGTCCAGGCCCACGACATATCCGGCGGTTTCCTGGTTGAGATTGGTGATGCCGATGCCGCCGTCCAGATTTACCCCATTGTCCAGGGTGGTTTCATACAGCCAGGTTGCTTTTTGCTGGTCATAACCGCTTTCTGCACGGAAACCCTCTTCACTGATGCCGTTCAGCAGCAGACTGTGTTTGACTCTGCCTTCATCAAAACCGATGCGGGCATTGCCGCGCATGGTGCCGCGCGGGCCAACTTCAACCGTGACATCGCTGCCTGAGCCGGCACGTGGCAATACCACATTGATCATGCCGTGAACGGCATTTGAGCCATAAAATGCACTTGCCGGGCCACGCACCACTTCAATACGCTCTGCATTTTCCGAGTGAGAGTCAAACAGCTCGTTTACATTACAGAAACCGGCTGCCCGCAACGGAATGCCTTGCTCGGCCAGCAGGAAAGCGCCACAGGCGCCGCCGCCACTCAAAACCGGGGAGCGAATGGAAATCAGGCTCTCCTGACCATTGTTGCGGTTGATGTTCACACCGGGTAGCCGGTTGGCCGATTCCTGAATGTGGGTGTGGGAAATCAGGCGCAGCTCTTCCTCGCTCAATATTGCGATGGCAGCGTTGACGTCGGTCAGGTTTTCCGGGCGGCGCGAGGAGGAAATCACCTGGATTTCCTCAACCGCAGGCGTATTGTCCTGAGCGTAGGCCGGATTCATCGCGGCAGCGATGGCTGCAGCGCATGCTGCCGCCAGCAAGGATCTATTTCGTAGTTTGTGAGTAGTTTGCATGTCATTCCCCATATTGCCCCCTTGACGGGATGCCTGATGCCTGGTGTTCAGGTCGTGATTTAAGCGGTGCATATATTAGCACATCCTGGCTGTCATCTTGTCCGATCTTGCCGTTATAATCGGGCGAGACATCAGTCCAATTCAAATACTGCGCAGGAGATTCGCATGCAAATCAAGGACAAGGTCATTGTGGTAACAGGAGGTGCCAGTGGTATCGGCAGAGCACTGTGCGAACGTTTTGCCAGTGAGGGCGCTGCAGCGGTGGTGGTGGCTGACATCAATCAGGCCGGCATTGACGAGGTGTCAGCCCTGATTGCCGATCGCACCCGCACACTGGGGGTTGTCACCGATGTCAGCAATGAGGCTGATGTGCAAAATCTGGTCGCCAGAAGCAAAGAGGCGTTTGGCCCCATTGACCTGTTCTGTTCCAATGCCGGCATATTTACTGCCGGTGACGAAAATGTCAGTAACGATGCCTGGCAGCGCATCTGGGACATCAATGTGATGGCGCATATCTATGCATCGCGGGCCGTGCTGCCGGACATGTTGGCGCGGGGCGAAGGGTATCTGCTGAATACTGCCTCAGCTGCGGGTCTGCTGAGTCAGGTAGGTTCCGCGCCTTATGCAGTCACCAAACACGCCGCAATCGGTTTTGCGGAATGGCTGTCCATCACGTATGGCAGCCGTGGTATCAAGGTGTCGGTACTGTGTCCGCAGGCGGTGCGCACCAAGATGACCGAGAATACCGGTGGCGGCGGTGTGGCCGGGGTAGACGGTATGCTCGAGCCGGATGCGCTGGCGCAGACGGTCGTGGATACCCTGGCGGCTGAGCGTTTCCTGTGTCTGCCACATCCTCAGGTGCTTACGTATATGCAGCGCAAGACCGGTGATTATGACCGCTGGCTGGGCGGCATGCGCAAGCTGCAGGATCGTTTTTCAGATCAGTACAACAAGTCTGGCGACTGACCTGGCTGGCAGCCCGGCAAGACTTTGAGGTTCAGAAATGTTAGGGTATGCGCGTTTTTCAAAAAATACAGGAATTGAGTGATGAGTTTATTGATCGGCAAGAACGCGGTAGTTGGTATCAACTACACCCTGACGAATGATGCTGGTGAAGTCATGGATACCTCCGAAGGCCGTGAGCCGTTAGTGTATCTGCACGGATCCAATAACCTGATTCCGGGTCTTGAAAAGGAGCTGGAAGGCAAAACTCAGGGCCAGAGTTTTAAAGTGACGATCCCGCCGGCTGAAGCATACGGTGAGAGCAATCCGGAGCTGGTGCAGACCCTGCCGCTGGAAATGTTCAAGGGTGTTGAGAATGTTGAGCCGGGCATGGGCTTCACTGCGCAGGGCCCTCAGGGTCAGCAGCATATCGTCGTGACAGCCGTCAATGGGGAAGAAGTGACTGTCGATGGTAATCACCCGATGGCGGGTAAGACGCTGCATTTTGCTGTTGAAATCATGAGCGTGCGTGAAGCCAGTCAGGAAGAAGTCGACCACGGCCACGTGCACGATGGAAGTGAGCACCATTAATTAGCTGCCGTAATTAACTGCCGTCGCAGCCATTGCCCCGGGCATTGCCTTGTGGACAGTGGCTGCAGCGGCTACCTGCTATGCGTTCTGCAAAAACTCGACCCAGTTTCCATCGGGGTCGGCAACAATCGCGATGGTGACACCCGGGCGCACATCCTTGGGTGGAACGACCACGTTATAACCCGCTTCCTGGCACTCAGCCACCATTTCCTGAAGATTGCTGACCGTCATGGTCCAGTAGCGATAACCTGTGGCCGCTGGAATACCACCGGGCACTGCATCGGCGGCTGGTTCGCGATCCAGCTGGACAATTTTGATGACGCTTTCACCTGCCTTCAGTCGGTGCATGGTGCCGCCGGTTGGCATCGGAATGACACCCTCCAGTGGCAGGCCCAGCAGATCGCGGTAGAATGCCAGCAGGCGCTCAGCATCCCGGGTAATGATGCCCAGGTCTATGCACGGTTTCTCAATGTTCAGACTCATGCGTTGTATCCCATGATGGCTTTGATTTCCAGGTAGTCATGAAACCCTTCGACACCCCATTCACGCCCGTTACCTGACTGCTTGTAGCCACCGAACGGGGCGGCAAAGTCCGGTCCGGCACCATTGAGATGCACCATGCCAGTCCGTATGCGACGGGCGATGGCGCGAGCGTGTTCCGGTTCGCCTGAGACGTAGCCGGACAGGCCGTATACGGTATCATTGGCTATGCGTACAGCATCTTCGTCATCCTGATAGCCAATGATCGACACCACAGGGCCAAAAATTTCCTCGCGGGCAATTGTCATGTCATTGGTGACATTGGCAAATACCGTCGGTCTGACGAAATAGCCGGTTTCCAGTCCTTCCGGCTTGCCGGTGCCGCCTGCAACCAGTGTTGCACCTTCATCGATACCAGCCTGAATCAGTGCCTGAATTTTGTCGAACTGCGCCTGATTGACCACTGGCCCCAGACGGGTTGACTCGTCAGCCGGATTACCGGGAATCGCTTTTGCAGCAGTCGCTTTGGCGACTTCAATCGCCTCAGCCATTCGTGATTGCGGCACCAGCATGCGGGTCGGCGCGTTACATGACTGGCCGCAGTTGCCAAAACAGCCCATGACGCCGCCTTTGACTGCCGCAGCAAGGTCTGCGGAATCAAGAATGATATTGGCTGATTTACCACCCAGTTCCTGACAGACGCGTTTGATGGTATCCGCGGCAGCTTTGGCAACTTCACGTCCGGCCCGGGTTGAGCCGGTAAAGGAGACCATGTCGATTTCCGGGTGCGCACTGATGGCGGCACCTACACTGGGGCCGTCACCGTTGACCAGGTTGAATACACCGGCCGGCACGCCGGCATCATGAATGATTTCTGCCAGAATCATGGCACTGATTGGCGCCACTTCACTGGGTTTGAGTACCATGGTGCAACCGGTAGCCAGCGCCGGCGCAACCTTGCAGGTCAGCTGGTTCAGCGGCCAGTTCCAGGGGGTAATCATGCCGCACACGCCAATCGGTTCCTTGATGATCTGGGTAGTGCCGCGCGCTTCTTCAAACGGGTAGTCAGCAAGGATTGCCCGGGCGGTGGCAAAATGTCCCAGTCCGGTGCCGACCTGGGCTGTGCGGGCAAAACTGATGGGAGCGCCCATTTCCTGAGAGATGGCCTGTGCCAGATCTTCGGCACGGGCTTTGATGCCGGCGAGAATCCTGTCCAGAATTGCCAGGCGCTCTGCTACAGTGGTCTGCGACCAAGCCGGGAAGGCGGCACGCGCCGCGGCGGCTGCTGTGTCAATGTCGTCAGCCGTGCCCATGGAAATCTGTGTGAAGGACTGTTCTGTGGCAGGATTGATGACATCCAGTGTGGGACGGCTTTCCGGTTTGACCCACTGACCATCGATATAAAAAGATAAATAATCATTGTTCATTCGTGCTCCCCCCCAAGGGCTGGAAAAATGGCATAAAAAGTTCAGGCGCCGATTATGGGATAAATCCGGCCAGACTGCCACCCGGGCTTGTTCTGATGACAGCGGGCAATTTTTGTCACAGCGCCAGGCGTAACGGCTTGGTCATTGCTCAACTTGGCGTATACTGTTTTCAGATGAACAATCCGCGGTAATCCGGCGGTCTGAATCTGGTGCAGTGCCAGGGTCCGGGTCCGGACAGCAAAGTGGCCGGGACAGAAGCGGAGACAGCGACAGAAAAAGAGACAGGAAACTCAATGAATTTGATTGGTAACAGACACTTCCTCAGTGCACCAGCATCCAGCAAGTTCCGGGGCTGGCTGGCAATGGTGTGTCTGATTATTCTGCCAGGCATGCCTGCCCTGGCAGATCAGCCGATAGACAATTCGGTGCGGGACGCCGCTGAAGTTCAGGCGACCGCTGACGCCCGGGACGTGGAGGAGGTTCGGGCGGCACCGGATGCGGAAACCGAACAGTTGTTAAAAGAGGCTGATGCGCTGCGCACCCGTCTGGAAGAGTTCGGTTATCAACTGGGTGTGTATGATCCTGCCCTGATGGAAGTGCAGAGCGATCTGGCCAGAACGCTGTTGTCTCTTGAACAGTATGAGGAGGCTGCCGCCGTGCTGACCGAGGCGTTGCAGCTGGCCCGGGTCACTGACGGGCTGTACGGCGACCGGCAGCTGGCAATCCTGGATGACCTGAGTGCGGCGCACAAGGCGCTGCAGGATTGGGAGCGTGTGGATGACTATCAGCATCTGCGCTTCGAATTGCTGGCACGCAAGCATGCGCCGGATAGTGCCGGTTATGCCGATGCGCTGATAGAACGGGCTGCCTGGCAGCTACAGGCATCGCAATACAGTCTGCTGGGGCGGCCCGGTTCGCAGCACGCAGTGCAACAGTTGATGGACATGAATGAGGAGTATCAGCTGGCGCTGGATTCAGCGCGGCAGCGCGGTGATGCACGGCAACAGTGGGAACTGCTCAGTGCGGTTGCAATGACCGATACTGAAATAGCCCGGCATATCAATTATCAGGGACTGACGGATTCGTTTTCCAGTACGCCCCGCTATATTACCCAGACCATTTGTCGTATGGTGCCTGATGGCGCTGGCGGCGCCCAGCGCGTTTGCTGGCAGGAGCGGGTAGCAAATCCGGATTATTATTTTTCGGCGGTCAGTCAACGACGCACACAACTGGAACGTGCGCGGCTGAACCTGCAGGCCACCCGCCGCGAAATGGAATTGTTCCTGCTGCAGAATCCGGGGTTCGCCAGTGAACATGTCGAGGAAACGGGTCATCGGCTTGCCAGTATTGAGCGTATAGTGGCAGACCTGCAACGCGAAGCAAGGCGGTCAACATTGCGACAATGGTGACAGTAAGATGTGAAATCAGAGTGAATACAGGCAAATAAAAACGTAAACCAGCTGAGGAAATATGACATGGTTAAAATTCTGCAAAAACTATCAATGGGCATCCTGGCGACATCAGCCTTGCTGCTGGGTTCCATGGCCTCCGCGCTGGAAGTGGGTGACAAAGCGCCCGACTTTACGCTGATGGCCTCTGACGGCAACAGCTACAGTCTGTCGCAGTTTGTTGGCAAGCGGCCAGTGGTGCTGGCTTTTTTCCCGGCGGCATTTACCGGTGGCTGCACTATTCAGTGCAAGGCCATCCGCGATAGCAGTGAGGAGATCAAGAGCTTTGATGTGGCATACTTTATGGCCAGTGTTGATACGGTAGAGAAGAACACCGATTTTGCCGAAGAATACGGTCTGGATTTTCCAGTGCTGGCTGATCCGACAAAATCCATGACGGAGGCCTATGGTGTGCTGGGGCGCAGTGGGTTTGCCAACCGCTGGACCTACTACATCAATGCCGAAGGCATCGTGGTGCAAATTGACAAGCAGACCAATCCGAGCTCAGCAGGCAGGGATCTGGCCAACAGCATGGCTGAGCTGGGTTTCATGCGCCACGCAGAAGCCGCTTCCCTGTAACATTGTGGCCGGATCCTGATGATTGCGGGCAGAATAGCGACAGAGCTGTGATGCCCGCACGCTGTGTCTTGCTCCGGTCATCAGCCTTGTGACAGAATAGCCCCACTATGGCTCATAAAACGCTTGCTATCATTGCTGTTCTCTCCCTGGTCGGGGTTGTCTTTCTGGTGTATCTGGCGCTTACCTTTGAGCCGCCGCAGGCCACCCGTACCGTGGAGCTGGATACGCCCATTCCACGTCCCGTTCAGACGGCGCCGACCCCCGCGCCGACTGTTATCGAGACGGCGCCGCCGGTTGCCATTGTTGAAGTTGAAGAACCTGTCGTTGCTGAGGAAACCGTGCCGGAAGACACTGCTGTGGAGCCGGTCGAGTCACTGCCCCCGCTGAATGACAGCGATCAGGTGCTGTTTGCCCGGCTGGCTGAGATGGAGCTGGGAGCCAGCCTGCTCAGACTGCTGGCACCGGAGGACCTGATCCGCAAGTTTGTGGTGTACGCCCATAACGCCTCGCTTGGTGAACTCCCGCAGCTGGACTATCCGCTGCGCCGGGTTCAGGGTGAATTTGTGGTGCGTGAAATCGACACCAATCTCTGGGAGACCGATCCGGCCTCCCACCGACGCTATGATGCGCTGATCGACACCCTCACGGGGCTTGAGCCGCAGCAGGCGATGAGTGTCTATCGTGCGCTGAAACCGCTTTTTCAGGAGGCGTATGCGGAAATCGGATTTCAGGATGACTTTGATCAGGTACTGATCTCGGCCATCGACCAGGTCATGAACGCGCCGCAGGAAGAAGGCCCGTTTCAGCTGATCAAACCCTCTGTCATGTATCTGTATGCGGATTCCCGTATCGAGGATATGAGCCCGGTTCAGAAACAGTTGCTGCGAATTGGTCCGGAAAATACCGCCAAACTGCAAGCTCGCTTGCCTGCCTACCGGGAGCGCCTGCGGATAGGGCGCTAACTGATGTCAGATTCAACCCGGGCGCTGACGGTGCTGCGCGAAGTGTTCGGTTACGAGCAGTTTCGTGGCGCACAGGCCGAGATCATCAACGCCATGGTTGCCGGCGACAATGCGCTGGTACTGATGCCCACGGGTGGTGGCAAGTCCCTCTGTTATCAAATTCCTGCCATCGTCAGACCTGGTGTTGGTATCGTCATTTCGCCATTGATAGCACTGATGCAGGATCAGGTGGACGCGCTACGGGAACTCGGCGTGCGCGCCGGATTCATTAATTCCTCGCTGGCGCCTGACCAGTATCATGATGTCATGCGCGAGCTGCGTGCTGGCCGGCTGGATCTGCTGTATCTGGCGCCGGAGCGGCTCAGCCAGCCTGGTACGCTGGAATTACTGGATTCGCTGCAGATTGCCCTGTTTGCCATTGACGAAGCGCATTGTGTGTCGCAGTGGGGGCATGATTTCCGCTCCGACTATCTGACCTTGTCAATGCTTCAGCAGCGTTATCCGCAGGTGCCCAGAATCGCACTGACAGCAACCGCTGATAAAGCCACCCGGGCGGAAATTCTCGAGCGGCTGGCGCTGCATGATGCGCACCAGTTTGTCACCGGTTTTGACCGGCCCAATATTCAGTACCGCATTACCCAGAAACGCAATCCGCGTCAGCAGTTACTGGATTTTCTGCGCAAAGAGCACAGCGGTGATGCCGGTATCATCTACTGTCTGTCGCGACGCAAGACAGAGGAGACCGCAGCCTGGCTGCAACAGCAGGGTTTTGATGCCTTGCCCTACCATGCAGGGCTCAGCGCCGATGAGCGGCTGCGCCATCAGCAGCGGTTTCTGCGCGACGATGGCGTGATTGTGGTCGCGACCATCGCCTTTGGCATGGGCATAGACAAGCCGGATGTCCGGTTCATCGTTCACCTCGATTTGCCCAAAAGCATTGAATCCTATTATCAGGAAACCGGTCGTGCAGGACGAGATGGGGAACCTGCGACCGCCTGGATGGTCTATGGTCTGCAGGACGTAATAAAACTGCGGCAAATGATGGACGGCTCGCAAGGCAATGAGCAGTTCAAACGGCTGGAACGCATCCGTCTGGATGCCATGCTGGGGCTGTGCGAGATCACCAGTTGCCGCCGCCAGGCGCTGCGTCAGTACTTTGATGAACGGGCGCCGGAGACCTGCGGCAACTGTGATACCTGTCTTAATCCGCCGCCAACCTGGGACGGTACCGAGGCAACACAAAAAGCCCTGTCATGTGTGTATCGCACTGGCCAGCGGTTTGGCGTGGCCTATCTGATAGAGGTATTGACAGGGCTGGAGAGCGAGCGCGTATTGAGTAACGGGCATCAGCGGGTCTCGACGTTCGGCATCGGGCGTGATCTGGACAAGTCGCAATGGCAGTCAGTTTACCGGCAACTGGTCGCGCGGGGATTTCTGGGCGTCGATCATGCCAGCTACGGCAGTCTGTATCTGACGGAGAAGTCGCGCTCAATTTTGCGCGGCGACGAAACCATCAGTCTGCGTGAGGATGTAAAAGAAGTATCGGCACGCGGTCGGCGTGGTGTTGACAGAGGCGAGGCCATGCTGCCGGAAGACCGGCGTTTGTGGGACGCATTGCGACAATGCCGCAAACGTCTGGCGGACGAACATGATGTGCCGCCATATGTGATTTTTCATGATGCAACACTGATGGAGATGGTTCACCTGCGCCCCCTGAATGAACAGCAATTGCTGGCAATCAACGGCGTGGGGCAGGGCAAGTTATCAAAGTACGGCGGGGATTTTTTGCGCATAATCAATGAGCATGAGCTCGATATGGTATAGAATGCGCCCGTTTTGAATTCAGCGCCGGATTTACGTTTCGGTCAGCGGACAGGAGAAAGACAGTAATGACAGCTATACAAGGTTCTGTTGTGGTAGCGGCCATGTACCACTTTGCGCGACTTGATGATTTTCAGGCGTTGCGCGCACCCCTGCACCGGGTGATGCTCAATCATGGTGTGAAAGGCACGTTGTTGCTCGCCCGTGAAGGTATCAACGGCACCATAGCCGGTAGCCGTGAGGGCATTGATGCGGTGATGAACTGGATTCGTGCCGATGAGCGACTTGCGCCGATTGAAGTAAAAGAATCCTACACTGACGATAATCCTTTTTACAGAACCAAGGTCAAACTCAAGAATGAGATTGTCACCATGGGCGTTGAGGATATCGATCCCCGTCATATCGTTGGCACGTATGTAAAACCTCAGGACTGGAATGCACTGATTTCTGATCCGGAGGTTGTGGTGATTGATACCCGCAACGACTATGAGTATCAGATTGGCAGTTTTGAGCGTGCGGTAAACCCTGAAACGGACGCATTTCGCGAGTTTCCTGAGTTTGTTGAGCGCAATCTGGATCCGTCCAGGCATAAAAAAGTTGCCATGTTCTGCACCGGTGGCATTCGTTGTGAAAAGTCCACAGCATTTTTAAAGCAGCAGGGATTCAGCGAGGTTTACCACCTGGAAGGCGGTATTCTCAAATATCTGGAGGAAGTCCCGGAAGAGCAGTCACTGTGGCGTGGTGAGTGCTTTGTATTTGACAACCGGGTGACCGTGAACCACAAACTGGAACGCGGTTCCTACGACCAGTGCCACGCCTGTCGTATGCCGATTACCGATGAGGAAAAGTTGTCTGAACATTTCCTCCCTGGTATCAGCTGTCCGCACTGTCATGACAGGCACAGCCAGGAGCAGATCCGTCGCTACGCCGAACGCGAGCGCCAGATCCAGTTGGCACGCGAGCGTGGAGAAAACCATATCGGAGAGCCGATGTCGGTGATCATCCGGCGCCGCCGCGAGGAAAAACTGGCCGCCAAGGAAGAGCAGCGCAAGGCCGGCTAGCCGCCGATATACTCAAATCGCGGCAACATGTGACCATCCACACTGACCTGCTCGGTAAACATGCCGAGCGGGCGGACCCACAGGCCGCGTTCGCCATACTGTGGCCGGTACACCACCAGCATTTCCTCTGTTTCGCTATGTCGGGCCACGCCGATGACATCGTAAAGAGGGCCCTTGTAATGTCGATATGTGCCGGGTTGCAATTCTGTCATTCTGTTCCGCCTTGATGTGCTTACTGATTCGGTTCAGGGTATTCCGGTGTGACTCAGCATGTATTAATGTAAACTACATCGCGCCACAACAACGCTGCAAGCAAAAATAATCAAGGGAGAAAACCATGGCAACACCCATGAGGGGCTGGCGGTCTTTGCTGGTCGTCACTACCGTAGTGACGCTGTCTGCATGTGCAATGAATCGGGAACCCTCCAAACAGGTTCTGATACAGGGTGCGTGGAATGCCGAGTTTGAAGGACAGGCAATGACGCTGGTATACAGTGTCAGTGAAGTGACCGTGCGCGAATTTGGTATGAGTTTCCCCTACGAGTGGGTCGATGACGATCATATCCAGCTGAATGCCATGGGACAGCAGGTGATCAGTGCCATAGAATTTGAAACGCCGGATATTATGCGGCAGACCACCGATGGTGATGTCCAGGTGCTTCGCAGAGAGTCCGCATCGTCAGGTTCCGCCAGATAACAAGCGTCTGATAAGCGGTTCGGTTGATTCGCGCCTAAAAGTGAATTTTCAGCCAACAAAAAAGCCGCCTGATTGCTCAGGCGGCTTTTTGTCATCTAGTCAGCATGCATCAGAAAGATGGAAACTCTGCATCAGCTTCACAGATTGTCATGAAGATTGCAGCGTCAGCCGGGCTGGACGCAGGCAGTGCTGGCACAGTGACGCTGAATTCGTTGCCCAGCCATGTGCCATCCATGTCAGACGTCAGTTTACTGAAGGTCATGGGTGAGTCAGCGCTGTAAGAGCCCTGTGCGCCCAGATAAACGTCGAATCTTCTGATTGCAAAGCCCTCAGCCGGTGAAGCCACGAAACCTACGGAGGTCGCACCTACCTGGAACAGGCCTTCCCCAAGTGGAGTTGCAGCAGGGCCTTCACTCAAAGAGAGTTGTACAAATGGCGAGACTGACGCATCTGCGATAAATGGTACGCCGATATCATAGGTTGAGGTCATGTAACAACCCTGAGGCAGGCCGCCGTCACCGCCGTCGCCGCCGTCACCACCATCGCCGCCGTCACCGCCGTCACCACCATCGCCGCCGTCACCACCATCGCCGCCGTCACCACCACTGCAATCGGGTGCTACGGCAAAGTAGGTTGCCCAGTTGCCTTTGTGTGTAAAGCGGGTTTCGCCGGCCCAGGCAGATTCACTTTGGCTGCCATTGGTAACCACACCATGCGCACCAATCAGCAGACTGGAGCCGTCATCGCAGAAGGTGTCTGCATTTACGTTCAGGCTGGTAAGCGGGATGGAGAAGGTGTGCTGATCGACACCGGCAACATCTGCATTGTACGGGAACTGTCCGGGAATCGGGCTGCCATGGTGTGTGCGCGGAGCACTGGCCAGTGTGTCGCCTACCCACAGGTGTGGTTCAGACAGAGTCCAGGGTGCTTCCAGTATGTAGTCCACCAGCAGATTGTCACCCACTACCGTGGCGCATACACTACCGACCACAATGTGCTGTCCGGCGTAGTAAACTGCGCAGTTGCCTTCTATGACCGGAGCGGGGCCCGGATCGTAGTGATCTCCCTTGCCTTTGCTCTTGTCAGACTTGCCCGATTTGCCGGACTTGTCGGATTTGCCGGACTTGTCGGATTTGCCAGACTTGTCGGATTTGCCGGACTTGTCAGATTTGCCGGACTTGTCAGATTTGCCGGACTTGTCAGATTTGCCAGACTTGTCCTTGCTCTTGTCCTTGGACTTGTCAGATTTGCCGGATTTGCCAGATTTGCCGGATTTGTCGGACTTGCCAGATTTGCCGGATTTGCCCGATTTGTCGGACGAGTGCCACCCGGACTTCTCGTAACTTTTGCTTTTGTCTGCACCTTTGCCTTTGGCGTATGCGCCGGAGGCGGCAAACAGTGACAGACTGATGATTGCCATCAGTATTGTCAGCGTTGATATGATTCGGTTTCGCATGGTCGTATTCCTTTCAGGTTCAAGCGAGTCGTTTCCTGCAAATCCCGGCCAGTGAGCTTGCTCACATGACAACGTGCCTGTGGCAGGATATTATTTTTCACCGTGTATTGTACGCTCTCCGCTAACAGGCGCCAGCCCTGCATGGGGCAGATAAGGGTAAAAATCGGGAAGCTTTTGTTTTCGATCAATCCCCGGGGGCGGTTTGTCCGGTGTCAGCGCCTACCAGTCGTACATCGCGCTGAGGGAAAGGAATATCGATACCTGCATCCGCCAGCGCCCTGTGAATCGCCAGATTTGCTGCATACCGGCACTCGTAAAGCCGCTCGGTCAGCCCCCACAGACGGATGCCAATGTCTATGCTGCTGTCACCAAAGGCATGGATGCCAATCAGCGGTTCCCGCGCCCGGCTGAGGCCCGGAACGTCAGTCAGAGCCTTGCGGATGGCGTCAATTGCCTGCTCAGGCTGACAGTGATAGGCAATGCCCACCACCAGTTCGACCATGCTGTCAGCCTGTGAATTGTGGATGATTTCGCCGATGATATGGCGGTTAGGTACCAGAATCTGCACATCATCCTCATCAGTGAGCAGGGTGTAGGCGAGGTGAATCTCGCGCACGACGCCTTTTACGCCATTGACCTCAATAGTGTCACCAATCACAAACGGTCTGGCCAGAATGATATTCAGGCCGGCGCCGTAGTTTGACAGCAGCCCCTGTACCGCCAGTCCGGCGCCCAGACCCAGAGCGCCGATGGCCGCCACCATGGGGGTAACACTGATGCCAAGCTTGCCAAGCACAACAACGGCCACCATGACGATGATGATGATTTTCACCGTATTGGCCATAAACCGGCTGAGTGTGATATCCAGATTTTTCTTTTCGCACAGCTTCAGTACCAGCAGGCTGGCTTTGCGAGCGATCAGCAGGCCGATCAGCAGGATTATGATTGCGCCAACTATCTGGAAGCTGTAAGTGACCATAAAAGTCATGATCATCTCGTAGATTGCGGTCATTTGCTGAATTTCGTCGCTCACCAATGGTCCTCACACAAAAGAAATCTGAATCTGTTCAACATCGATCCTGAAAGTATCGACTCCTGCATCAGGGCTGGGGTATGCTTGGCCTTTGGTAGCAGGTGCCAGGTGCCGGCTGGCAATATATTAACCACACTGAGCATAAACAGGAAATCAAAGCATACTATGAAACAGACCGACCCTACAGATTTTGTGCAAGCGCCGGGCGACAGCATGACCCGCGCGGCCGGCAGACAGTTGGGGTTGTATGCATTGGCGGCGGTTGCAGTGCTGGTGGCAGTGATGTTTCTGTTGAATGGTCTGGCGGGCCTGACCAGCAGTGCGGCCGGCAGTTCACGCTCTGCCGTAGATATCAGTACCAATACCATCACTTCATACCTGCGCGATGAACCTCCGCAAATGAACAGTATGCTGTCAACTGATGCTATCAGCGGCATGGTTCTGGATCATGTGATGGAGGGATTGCTGCGCTACGATCAGCACGGTGAACTGGTCGGTGGAGTGGCGGAGCGCTGGGAGCTGGAAGGCACAACCATGACCTTCTGGCTGCGCGACAATGCCCGCTGGAGTAATGGTCAGCAGGTAACCGCCCACGATTTTGAATTCGCCTGGAAAAACCTGCTTTCCCCCTCGATTGGTTCTCAGTATGCATTTATCCTCTATCCGATTCTGAATGCGGAAAAGGCCAACAACGGCGAAGTGCCGCTGGACGAGGTTGGCGTTGAGGCAGTGGATGACACAACGCTGGTAGTGACGCTGGAGACACCGATTGCGTACTTTGAGCGGATGGTCGCCTTTGTTACATACCTGCCGGCCAATGAGGCATTTTACCGGCAGACCAACGGTCGCTATGGCGCAGATGCACATGAAATGCTCTACAACGGCCCGTTTATCATGTCCAGCTGGGTTCACGGCGCCAGCCTGCGGCTGGAGAAGAATCCCTACTATTGGGATGCCGACCGAATCAAACTGGACGCAATCAACTTCGCCCACATGACGTCTGATGCCGGCACGCTGATGAATCTGTTCAAGGATAATCAGATTGTCATGGCTGATCTGGGTGCGGAGATGCTGGAAGAAGCGATGCTTCAGGGATGGCAGATAGACCGGTTCATGGAAGGCACGGTGTTCTATATTGATTTCAATCATCGCCCCGAAAGACTGACATCCAATCTCAATCTGCGCAAGGCGCTGCAGTTGGCTCAGGACTCGGGGGAGTATGTAAACCGGGTTATCAAATTGCCGGGTTATCTGCAGGGAGAAAGCCTGTTTCCGGTCTGGTTACAAGGCGAAAACAAGAGTTTCCGCGAGGAATATCCCGCACCCACCTATCAACGTAATATCCCCCTGGCGCGTGAATATCTGCAAAAAGCACTGGACGAACTTGGCGTTGACCGGTTGCCGCCGCTGGCGTTGCTGACCAGTGACACGCCCGGGGCGCGTATGCAGGCGGAATATTTTCAGGAAGTGTTCAAGCGTAATCTGGACATTGATGTCGTTATTGATGCACAAATTTTTCGGCAAAGGCTGGACAAGATGACCACCGGTGACTTCGACATGGTGATGGCGGGGTGGGGGCCGGACTATAACGATCCACTGACATTCGGCGATCTTTACGCCTCGTGGAATCTCAATAACCGCGGTCGGTACACCAATCCTGAGCTGGATGCGCAGGTGCGCATTGCCCAGAGTTCTCTGGATACCCGCGAGCGCATGCAGGCTTTTGCTGAAATACAGCGAATTATTCACGAAGATGTCGTCATGATTCCCGGCTATGAGCGTGGCTACGTGTATGTTACGCACCCACAGGTGCGTGGCATCGTCCGGCATGTGATTGGTGCCGAGACCGATTTTACCAACGCATGGATAGACGCGGGAGAGCAGTAAACGATGTGGATGTACACGCTTAAAAGACTGCTTCAGGGCGTGGTGACGGTATGGTTTATCGCAACCGCAACCTTTATTGGCATGCACAATGTGCCCGGCGACCCACTGTCAGGTGAGCGGGCTGCCAATGAAGCTATCCGGGCCAATCTGGAAGCGCGCTACGGCCTGGATCGACCCGTGACCGAGCAGTACCTGATCTATATGCGCAATATGCTGCGTGGCGACTTTGGTATTTCCTACACCCAGCAGAACCGCGAAGTGAACGATATAATCAGGGAGCACTTTCCGGTATCTGCGACTCTGGGCATACTGGCCGTGTTGTTTGCGGCAATGGGCGGAATTCTGTGGGGGGCGCTGACGGCGCTGTACCGTAACCGGCTGCCGGACTACATCATCATGTTTCTGGTTATTCTGGGCATTTCGGTGCCCAGTTTTGTGTTTGCAGCATTGGGCCAGCTCACACTGGTCAACCTGAACAGCGGTCTGGGTTTCTCCATATTGCCCGTGGCCGGTTGGGGTACGGTCTCACATATGCTGCTACCTGCGCTGGTGCTGGGGTTGGGAACCATGGCGTATATGACGCGCCTGATGCGCTCATCAATGCTGGAAGTCATGAGTTCCGATTATATCCGCACAGCGAAGGCCAAAGGTCTCTCACCCACCCGAATTTTTACCCGTCATCAACTTCGAAACGCTGTATTGCCAGTGATCACCGTGCTGGGGCCGGCTATTGCCGCAATCACCACCGGGGGATTTGTGGTAGAGCTGGTGTTTGCGATACCCGGGCTCGGTCGCTACTTTGTGCAGGCCGTGCAACAGCTGGATTACACAGTGATTATGGGCACAACAGTATTTTATGGCTCGTTTCTGGTGTTTATGGTGATAGTGGTCGATCTGGTGTATGGCTGGATTGATCCGCGCGTGAGGTTGCAATAGTGTTCCAACAACCGATGTCCCGCAGCAGAAAAAGCCCCCGGCATGGAGACCACCAGTATGGAGACTAGCCAGGTAGTCAGGACCTTGCGTCCCGCTGATTTGGAACCACTGGGTATGCAGTCGGCGGCGCCGGCACTGGTGCGACCCTCGCGATCCTACTGGCAGGATGCGTGGGGGCGACTGAAGTCGAACCGACGCGCACTGGTTTCACTGTATATCATTATCGGGCTGCTGATATTTACCTTTATCGGTCCGCTGGTTTGGCGTGTGGATCCTGCGCTCCAGGATGTTGACCAGATCAGTATTCCTCCTGGCGCTGACCGGCGTGCAATCATTGCCGAACCGTTTGAGGTGTGGGACGGTGTGAGCGTCAGCCCGGCGTTTCAGGGAGGTAATGGTTTACGGCTTGCCGAACCGCCCACCACCCAGAGTGTTCGACTGCTGTGGGATCCGTTGCCCGATGCTGCCGGATACCGTGTATACCGCAATCACTACCTGAGTGAAAACGTCAATGCGCTGGGTCTGCCGATTGCCGAACTAGGCAATGCGGATCAGACGCAGTTTGAGGATCGGCTTGATCTGCGTCCCCGTCTCTATTACTACTCGGTTGCTGTTCTGGACGCGGATGGCCAGCGTACCGGCGAGTTTGAAACCATTACCGCTGATGTAGTCCGGGTGATTACCGTTGACGAGGTCAGATCGCGTAACCTGTCTGACAATCCCGATTCGCTGCAGCCCGGTGACCGGGTCACGATGTCCTGGCATCCGCTGGGAACTGACTATCTGGGACGCGACATGCTGGCCCGTCTGATGGCAGGCGCGCGGGTGTCACTGTTTATTGGTTTGCTGGCGCCGCTGTTGTTTGTGGTATTCGGTGTGTTGTATGGCGCGACGTCCGGATTTGTGGGCGGTCGCATCGATTCACTGATGATGCGCTTCGCCGACTTTGTGGTAGCGCTGCCCTTCCTGCTGTTCATGATTCTGTTTCAGGTGGTGTTTGGTATCGGGCCCGGGGAGAGCGGCATCATCCCCATGCTGATTGCGCTGATCATTCTGTCCTGGCCAGCGACCGCCCGTCTGGTGAGAGGGCAGATTCTGCAGATTCGTGAAGAGGCGTATGTCAGCGCCGCCCGACTGCTGGGCGCTTCCAACAAGTATCTGATTCTGCGCCACATGATCCCCAACACGCTCGGGGTGATTCTGGTGACGTTGACCTTTGCCGTACCGGCCGCGATTTTTACCGAAGCTTTCCTGTCGTTTATCGGCATGGGTGTGGCGCCACCCACGGCAAGCTGGGGCAGCATGTGTAATGAGGGTTTGAAAACCATGCTGACGCATCCGCACGAACTGATTTTTCCGGCACTGATGATCAGTATTACCGTACTGGCGTTTAATCTGCTGGGTGACGGTCTGCGTGATGCACTGGACGCGAAGATGAGGAGCACGGAATGAGTGCCAGCGTGAGCAAAGACAAATTGTTAAGCGTTGAAAATCTGCACGTGGAGTTCGCCACGTATGGTGGAATTGTGCAGGCCGTGCGCGGTGTCAGTTTTAATGTGGACGCAGGTCAGACACTGGCCATTGTGGGTGAGTCCGGCTGCGGCAAGTCGGTGTCCATGCAGGCGGTGATGGGGTTGATTCCGATGCCGCCGGGACGCATCCGCAAGGGTTCTGCCAAACTGCGTGGCAAGGACTTTCTGGGTAAGGCTCAACTGGATGGCAAGGCCATCTGCGGCGACGAAATCGGCATGATTTTTCAGGACCCGATGTCATCACTGAATCCGACCATGCGCATTGGTGACCAGATAGCCGAGACACTGGAGGTGCATCGCGGTTATTCACGCTCCCAGGCATTTGCGCGCGCCATCGAACTGCTGGAACTGGTGAAGATTCCTGAACCTGCCAAACGGGCGACACAGTACCCGTTCGAGTTTTCCGGCGGCATGTTGCAGCGGGCAATGATTGCCATGGCTATCGCGTGTAAACCGGCAGTCCTGATTGCAGACGAACCGACCACGGCGTTGGACGTCACCATTCAGGCGCAGATTCTGGATTTGCTGAAAGAGATTCAGCAGGAAACCGGCATGGCCATCATTCTGATCACTCACGATCTGGCCGTGGTAGCGCGCATGGCAGACAAGGTTGCGGTCATGTATGCCGGCCAGATCGTGGAGTCGGCCACTGTGGATGACCTGTTCTACAAGTCCTCTCATCCCTATACGCTTGGTCTCAAGCTGGCCATGCCCAGCAACAGGTCCGATGCCGCACATCAGCTGAAACCCATCCCGGGCAGCCCGCCGGATCTGTTTTCTCCGCCTGCCGGGTGTGCCTATTGCGCACGCTGTCCGTGGGCCATGCAGGTGTGTCAGGGAGACAGTCCGCCGCCGTTTGTCATCGGTGAAGGTCATTACGCCAGGTGCTGGTTACAGCATCCGCAGCACGATCGCGATATCGAGGGTCTTTACAGGGCAGAGACCGGCAAGGGCACGACGCCAGAAGGGGAGTCAGTATGACTGAGCTGGTCAGGCTGGATAAACTCACCAAGTATTTTGACATGGGCCGCGGTCAGCGTGTGCACGCGGTGGATGGCATCAGTTTCAGCATTCAGGAAGGTGAGACGCTGGGTCTGGTCGGCGAAAGCGGCTCGGGCAAGTCAACACTGGGCAAAACGCTGCTGGGACTGCATGACAAGACATCCGGCACCCTGACTTACCGTGGCGAAGTATTGCCTGCCCGGTACAGGTCGGCAGATTTCCAGCGCCTGGCCCACAAAATGCAGATGATCTTTCAGGATCCCTACTCGTCATTGAATCCACGTATGACAGTGGGTGAGATCATTGCCGAGGGCCTGCGCGGTAAACCTATGTCTGCGGCTCAAAAGCAGGCGCTGGTCGGCGAGTGGCTGGAACGGGTTGGCCTTAATGCAGCTCATGCCTCGCGCTACCCGCATGAGTTTTCCGGTGGCCAGCGCCAGCGTATTGGTATCGCCCGTGCGCTGATCATGGAGCCGGAGTTTGTGGTGTGTGATGAACCGATTTCCGCGCTGGATGTCTCGGTGCAGGCGCAGGTTGTCAATCTGCTGAACGATCTGAAGAAGTCGATGGGCCTGACCATGCTGTTTATTGCCCACGACCTGTCCATGGTGCGTTATATCAGTGATCGTATGGCGGTCATGTATCTGGGCTCACTGGTTGAGCTGGGCAAGGCCGGCGAGGTCTATTTTGATCCGCGCCATCCCTACACTGACGTGTTGATTGCGTCGAATCCGGAACCGGACCCTGAAACTGAGCGGCAGAGGCTGTCGACAGCAATCGAGGGGGAGATTCCCAGCCCGGTCAATGTGCCGGCAGGTTGCCGTTTTGCTGGGCGTTGCCCAAAAGTCATGTCAATATGCAGGGAGCAGACACCACAATTGATTCCTTTGGTGAATGAAGATCGCCTCGTGGCGTGTCATTTGTATAGTCAATAGGCCGGATAAACAACAACACAACGATGCGCGATTATTTTTTACGCCGATTATTGTTGATACCTCCCACCCTGATCGGGGTGACAATTATTGTGTTTGTGATCACCCGGCTGGTGCCCGGCGGTCCGCTTGAGCGTGCCATCATGGAGACGCAGCAGATGAGCGCCATGGGTGGCAGCGCCAGCCAGGCCGGCCAGGGTATGGCACTGTCGCAGGCGCAGCTTGACAGACTGAAAGAATATTACGGATTTGACAAGCCCGTGCTGGTCAGCTATTTCGACTGGATGGGCAAGGTTGTGACGGGAGATCTCGGTACTTCCTATCGCTACAATCAGCCGGTGACCCAGGTTATCAGCAGTCGCTTTCCGGTCTCCCTGTACTATGGTCTGATCACCCTGATCATCACCTATCTCGTCTGTATCCCGCTGGGTGTTCTGAAAGCCATCAAGCACCGCACCGTGGTGGATAATGTCACCTCAATTCTGATTTTTGTGGGTTACGCCATCCCGGGATATGCACTCGGTTCGCTGTTACTGCTGTATTTTTCAGTGAAGCTGGAATGGTTTCCAATGGGTGGGTTTACCAGCATGCAGTTTGCCGAGAAAGATCTGTGGGGGAAAATCGCCGATCTTGCGCAGCATTCTGCCTTGCCGCTGATCTGTTATCTGGTAGGCAGTTTTGCCCTTGTGACGTTGTTGCTGAAAAACCATCTGATGGACAATCTGGCAGCAGACTATATCCGCACCGCCATCGCCAAAGGTGTGTCCTTCCGCAAGGCGGTTACCCGACATGCGATGCGCAACTCACTTATTCCGATAGCGACCACCTTTGGTCAGAACATCACTTTACTGGTGTCCGGCTCTTTTTTGATCGAAACCATTTTTGATATTGACGGCTTTGGTCTGCTGGGACTGAACGCAATTCTGGACCGCGACTATCCGGTGGTAATGGGTGTGGTATTGCTGGCCAGTCTGTTGTTACTGATTGGCAATATCATTTCCGATATTCTGGTAGCGCTGGTTGATCCGCGCATTCGTTTTAACTAGGGCGGCCGATGCTGAATCTGAATCCGGAAACCTTAAAAAAGATACGCCGCTTCCGACAGATTAAGCGCGGCTACTACAGTTTTCTGATCCTGATGTTCCTGGTGGCACTGTTTGCAATTGGTGAGTTGCTGGTCAATAGTCGGGCGCTGATTGTGAAATATGAAGGTGAACTTTATTTTCCGACCTACTCGGCATTCCATCCCGGCACCGACTTTGGTCAGTCCTACTCTTATGAAACCAACTACCGCGAGTTGCAAGAGACGTTTGCGCAGCAAGGTGGTGACAACTGGGTGCTGATGCCACTGGTGCCTTACAGTGCCAACGAAAACCACTCCACTACCGGTATATTCCGGCCGGAAGCCCCCTCGGCGGCATACAAACACTATCTGGGTACCGATACGACCAGCCGCGACATTCTGGCCCGGCTGTTTTACGGCACCCGTACAGCACTGTTTTTTGCCATCGCGTTCACCCTGGCTGTCTACAGCATTGGTATTGCTATCGGTGCCGCCATGGGGTATTTCGGTGGCACGTTTGATCTGCTGTTCCAGCGCGTGATCGAGATCTGGAGCAATGTGCCTTTTCTGTACATGGTCATTATCATTTTTTCAGTGATACCGGCGACGTTTTCGGTGTTCTCCCGGATACTGATTCTGTTGACGGTCATGGTGCTGTTTTCATGGACGTCGATGACCTATTTCATGCGCACGGAAACCTACAAACAGAAGTCGCGTGATTATGTGGCGTCGGCCAGAATCATTGGTGCGTCCAATACGCGAATTATTTTCAAGCACATTTTGCCCAACGTGCTGGCTACACTGGTTACCTTTATGCCGTTTACGGTAATCGCTGCCATTACAGCCATCACCGCGCTGGATTTTCTGGGTTTTGGTCTGCCGCCGCCCACACCCAGTCTGGGTGAGCTGTTAAAGCAGGGAACCAGCAATCTGCGCACGGCGCCCTGGATTGTCATGTCGGCCTTTGGCACGCTGGTAGTGCTGCTGACACTGGTTACCTTTATTGGTGAGGCGATTCGTGAGTCGTTTGATCCGAAGAAATTTACTGTCTACAAATAGATTGCATACCGGAGGTTATTGAGATGATCAGACTGATGCGAACCGGATTGACGGCGTTGCTGCTCGCAGGGCTTTTGGCCGCCTGTGGAGGCAGCACCGAAGACATGGAAGTGCGCGATAACTCGCAGGGGATTCTGGACTACTATGCACAATATCCTGATTTTTTCCGCTTCCGTACGCTGGCGGACCTGCCTGCTGACCTGGAGTGGGAGAGTGGTATAGACCTGCCTGATATCGGTTCGCCTGAGGCCAAAAAAGGGGGCACCCAATACGGCTCCATTCAGGATTTCCCGCGCACGTTGCGTTATGTTGGCCCTGACTCCAATGGTTCCTTTCGCCCCTGGATACTGGATGATACGACTTTGGGACTTGCCGGGCAGCACCCGGACGTCGATGGTGCCTACCCGGCGCTGGCAACCGAGTGGGCGATTGATGAAAGCAGCGGCACCGTTTATGCGCGGCTGGACCCGGATGCGCGCTGGTCGACCGGCGAACCGGTGACCGCGGATGACTTCATGTTCATGTTTTACTTCTACCAGAGCGAGCACATCGTTGCGCCCTGGTATAACAACTACTACGGTGTGGGTGAAAACTACAGTAATGTCACCAAATACGATGATCACACCATTTCCTTCACACTGAGCAACGCCAGGCCTGATCTTCGGGATCGTGTGCTGGTCGGATTAAGACCCATTCCCCAACACTTCTTCCGCGATATGGGCGAAGACTTTGTTGAGCGCTACCAATGGAGTTTTATACCCACTACCGGTCCGTATGTGATTCGTGATCAGGATCTTGTCCAGGGGCGTTCGGTTACCTTGACGCGGCTGGATGACTGGTGGGCCAAAGATAAAAAATTCTTCCGCAACCGCTTCAATGTTGATCGTGTGGTATTGAGTGTGATACGCGACGCCAACAATGTGTTTGAGGCATTCAAGCGCGGCGATATTGATCAGTTTGGTTTGAACCTGGCAGAACACTGGTATGAAAAACTGCCTGACTCCGACCCGGATGTTGCCAACGGCTATATCCACAAATCTGTTTTTTATAACGACCGCCCGCGACCAACGTATGGCTTGTGGATTAACAGTTCGCGCCCTCTGCTGGATAATCGCGAAGTGCGCCTGGGAATCCAGTATGCGTCCAACTGGGATCTGGTGATCAGCAATTTCTTCCGCGGCGATTACGCACGTATGAAAACATCTTCCGATGGTTATGGCGTTTTTTCCCATCCGACCCTGGAAGCCCGGCCGTATGATATTGACAAGGCACTGGAGCACTTTGCCAATGCCGGTTTCACCGAACGCGGCCGTGATGGCATTCTGGTCAATGCTGAAGGTCAGCGTCTGGCGTTTACGCTGTCTACCGGTTATCAGGTGCTGGGCGATATCCTGACCATTTTGCGTGAAGAGGCTGCCCGCGCCGGTATTGAATTCCGCATTGAAGTGCTGGACCAGACTGCCGGCTGGCACAAGGTACAAGAGAAGCAACACGATATTTTCTTCTCGGCGTTTGGTGTGTCAGTTGAGATGTTCCCCCGGTTCTGGGAGACATATCACTCATTTAACGCCTACGATCAGGCCTTCCTGCCCGATGGATCAGTCAATCCCGATCGGCAGGTCAAAGTGCAGACCAATAATCTGGAAAGTCTGGCGGATCCCGAATTTGACCGGCTGATAACGCAGTACGACCGCTCCAGCGACCGGGAAGAAATGATTGACCTGGCACACCGTATGACAGCACTTCACCATGAGATTGCCTCGTTTGTGCCAGGCTATGTGCAGGATTTCTATCGTGTCGGACACTGGCGCTGGCTGCGTTACCCTGACTTCTTCAACCACCGGCAGTCCGGTACCGCAACCGAGCTGCATGTGCACTGGATTGACCAGCAACTCAAGGAAGAAACCCTGGCGGCGCGACAGTCAGGCCAGTCATTCGAACCACAGATTAATGTGTATGACCAGTATCGTGTGGAATAAGGGTAGTTGATGAGTTCACCGATACTGCAGATCAATCATCTGGTCACCGAGTTCGACACTGACGAAGGCCGCGTGCGGGCCGTGGATGATGTCAGTTTTACCGTCAATGCCGGTGAAACGCTGGGCATCGTAGGTGAGTCCGGTTGTGGCAAAAGCGTCACCGCCCAGTCCGTCATGCGGTTGTTGCCGCAGCCCATGGGGCAGATAGTGGCCGGTGAAATTCTTTTCCGGGGTGAGGATATTGTCAAACTCACACTGGAGCAGATGCGCAAGATCCGTGGTGCCCGAATCGGCATGGTGTTCCAGGAGCCGATGACAGCGCTGAACCCGGTACACACCATCGGCCGTCAGCTGGCCGAAGTGTTGCTGTTGCACAAGAATATCACTCATCAGCAGGCTCTGCGACAATCGGTAGATATTCTGGACAAGGTGGGCATTCCATCACCGGATATCCGCATGACAGAATACCCCCATCAGTTGTCCGGTGGCATGCGTCAACGTGTGGTCATTGCCATTGCCCTGGCGTGTCAGCCGGATCTGTTGATAGCGGACGAGCCTACCACTGCACTGGATGTGACCATTCAGGCGCAGATTCTGGAGCTGATCAGTGAGCTGCAGCGGGATATGGGCATGGCTGTGATGCTGATTACCCACGATCTGGGCGTGATTGCCGAAACCTGCAAGGACGTGGTGGTCATGTACGCCGGCAAGGTGGCAGAGCAGGGCAGTGTCTACGATATTTTTGACCGCCCGGCGCATCCCTACACGCAGGGACTGTTGTCTTCCATACCGCGCCTGGACACCGAGCCGAAATCACATCTGACCATTATTCCCGGTATGGTACCAGGTCTGCTTGATTTGCCGGCCGGCTGCCGTTTTCAGAATCGCTGCCCGCACCGGCAGCCGGATTGTGTCGCCAGTGTGCCGCCGGAACAGTGGGTAGCTGACGGGCACCGTGTCAGCTGTCTGCACTGGCAGAACCTTGCGGCGCCGGCGGAGGTCATGCCATGAGCGATACTGACATGTCACAGCAGCCCCTGCTGGAAGTGAAGGGATTAAAAATGCACTTTCCGGTCAAGGAAGGTGTGTTCATGCGCACAGGCAAATACAACCGTGCCGTGGATGGCGTAAGTTTCAGTATTGCACCGGGGGAAACGCTGGGGCTGGTGGGCGAGTCCGGATGCGGCAAGTCCACACTGGGGCGTTGCATTACCCGGCTCTATCAGCCTACCGATGGCCACATACTGTTCCGCGGTACAGATATCAGCAGGCTGTCCCGGCGCGCCATCATGCCGTTTCGCCGGGATATACAGATGATCTTTCAGGACCCGATGGAGTCCCTGAATTCACGTCATACTGTTGGCGACATTCTGGAGGAACCGCTGATCGTCCAGAAAATGGGCAACAGCGCCTGGCGCCAACAGCGGGTAAGAGAGTTGCTCGATCTGGTCGGTCTGCCGGCGCGTTCGGTGACCCGCTACCCGTTTGAGTTTTCCGGCGGGCAACGCCAGCGTATTGGTATCGCCCGTTCAATCGCCCTGAATCCGCAACTGATTGTCTGTGACGAACCGGTATCTGCCCTGGATGTGTCCATTCAGAGCCAGATCCTCAACCTGCTGATTGATCTGCAGCGGGAACTGAAATTGTCCTACCTGTTTATTGCCCATGATCTGGCAGTGGTCAAACACATTTCGGACCGTATCGCGATCATGTATCTGGGTAAAATAGTCGAAAGTGGTCCGGGTGAGCAGATCTACCACGCCGCGCAGCACCCCTATACACAGTCTCTGATATCAGCGATCCCGGTGCCCGATCCGCACCACAAGTCGCAACGTGTCGTGCTGCATGGCGATGTGCCTTCGCCCATCAATCCGCCATCCGGCTGCAGTTTTCATACCCGTTGCCCCAGAGCAACGGCAATTTGCAGTGAGCAGGCCCCGCAATTGCTGCCGCACCCGGACAATCCCGCTATAATTGCTGCCTGCCACCACATCTGACGGGTTGTTTTCGCCCCTGCTTCTGATTTAAGATGGGGCTCGTCTACGAGGAAGAATAACTATGAAGTCCCTGCAACACTTTTCCAGGTCTCTGGTGTTTGGACCTGTCGCAGCAGCAGCGGTCATTTTTGCTGCTCTGAGCACTCCCTTGAGCGCACAAACCATTCAGGAACAGTTCAATGAGGCCAATGCGCAACTGGAAGCACTGGTCGTAATGAATTCGCAACTGGTTCAGCGCATCGCACGCCAGGAACAGTTGATCGGTGAGATGGCGGAATCCATTGAACACGCGGCATTGCTGGCTGATGAGGAAAACTCTCCGCTGAATGGCCTGGTTGATCAGATGATGAGCAGCATAGAGCAGTTTGTTGAAGCTGATCTGCCGTTTGAGCTGGAAGCGCGTCGCGAGCAGGTTGCCCGTATTCGCGGTCTGGTAAACAATCCGGAGGCGCCGCTGTCACAGAAGCTCAACATGCTCATTTCACTGTACCAGGCGGAAGGCGGTTATGGCCGCACTCTGGAGACCTATGAGACCACCATGGAAGTCAACGGTGTGGAACAGGAAGTGACCATGACACGTATTGGGCGCATCATGCTGGCCTATCAGACCGATGACCGAATGGTAACAGCAGCCTGGGACAAGACGCAGGGTCAATGGGTAGAGCTGCCGGCTGGTGAATATCGTACCGCCATCACCCGTGCCATGAGCGTAGCCGGTGGTACACTGGCTGCCGAAATGATCAACATCCCGATCCAGGCACCTGTACAGGCGCAGTAATTGGCGATGCATACAGAATCCCCGGAAGCTGTACAACGGCTTCTGGGCGTTTCTGCTGAAGGCCTGACACAGGAAGAAGTTGCCGCCCGGCAGCAGCGTTACGGCCCCAACCATCTCCCCGAACCACCCCGCCCCTCCTCTCTGAAGCGTTTTCTGCAACAGTTCAATAATGTCCTGATTATTGTGCTTATCTGTGCTGCCGCTATTACAGCCCTGCTGGGACACTGGCTGGATACCGGCGTCATTCTGGCGGTAGTGCTTGTCAATACGGTGCTTGGGTTTGTCCAGGAAGGCAAAGCCGAAAAGGCCATTGCCGCCATTCGCAGCATGCTGGCGCCGCAGGCTGCCGTGATCCGCTCGGGTGAGCGGCACAAGGTGCCTGCCGGAGAACTGGTGCCGGGGGATCTGGTGATTCTGGAGGCCGGGGACCGGGTACCGGCGGATCTGCGGCTGGTTCAGGCGGACACACTGGCCACCCAGGAAGCAATATTGACGGGCGAATCCATGCCTGTTGAAAAAAACACCGCTTCGGTTGCCAGCGATGCGGCGCTGGGGGATCGATTGTGCATGGCCTACAGCGGCACCCTGGTCACCATGGGTCAGGGTCGTGGCGTGGTGGTGGCGACTGGTGCGAAGACCGAGTTGGGCCGGATCAGCCATATGCTGTCTGATGTGCAGCAAATCACCACACCCCTGTTACGTCAGATTGCCCAGTTCTCAAAATGGCTGACTGCTTTTATTATGCTGATGGCTGCAGCCATTCTGGCCTGGGGTTATTTTGTCCGTGGCATGCCCTTTGACGAGCTGTTTGTGGTGGTGGTCGGATTGTCTGTTGCCTCCATTCCGGAAGGGCTGCCTGCTGTTCTGACCGTCACCATGGCAATGGGCGTGCAGGCCATGGCGCGACGTCATGCGGTCGTTCGGCGATTACCTGCCATAGAAACGCTGGGTTCAGTATCAGTCATCTGCACCGATAAAACCGGCACGCTGACCCGTAATGAAATGATGGTGGCCACACTGGGACTGTCGGATGGCAAATTGCAGGTAACCGGTGACGGTTATGCGCCGGGCGGACAGGTTCAGCAGTCCGATCAGTCAGCAGTCAGTGCACCGGATGAGCGATTGCTGTGCCTGGGGCGTGCTGCACTGCTGTGCAACGACGCGGAATTGAAACAGGTAAAAGAGCAATGGACAGTGCTGGGTGACCCAATGGAAGGCGCCCTGTTGCGACTGGCCACCAGAGTCGGACTGGATGTCAGTGAACAGCAGCAATTGTGGCCGCGCAATGCCCAATTGCCCTTTGATGCCAATCACAGGTACATGGCGACGCTGCATCACGGTCCGCAGGCAGTGATATTTCTCAAGGGTGCACCGGAGCGCCTGCTCACAATGTGTGCATCACAAATGACCGCAACCGGCGCAGCGGAACCGCTGGACGAGAGATACTGGCACGGGTTGGCGGACGAAATTGCGTCGCGTGGACAACGGGTGCTGGCGCTGGCAATGAAGCCGGCTGACGATGGCCTGAGTGATCAGATTGACCACGAACATGTCAGTGAGAACATGGTGCTGATAGGTCTGGTTGGTTTGATGGACCCGCCCCGGCCTGAAGCGATCGAGGCCGTGCGTGAATGTTATCAGGCAGGTATCGACGTCAAGATGATTACCGGCGACCATGCCGGCACCGCTGCGGCCATTGGCCGGGAGATCGGGCTGCGGCAGGTCGACAGCGTGCTGACCGGCAAACAGATTGATGAGCTGGATGATGCGGCCCTGTCGAAGGCGGTGCTGGCAACCGACATATTTGCCCGCACCAGCCCCGAGCACAAACTGCGTCTGGTCACCGCGTTGCAGGCTCAGGGCAAGGTGGTTGCGATGACCGGGGACGGGGTGAATGATTCACCGGCGCTCAAGCGCGCCGATGCGGGCATTGCCATGGGACAAAACGGCAGTGAGGCAGCCAAGGAGGCCTCCGAACTGGTATTGCTGGATGACAACTTTGCATCGATTGTAGCGGCCATCAGGGAAGGTCGCACCGTGTACGACAATCTGCGCAAGGTTGTCGGGTTTTTGCTGCCGATCAATGGCGGTGAATCCCTGAGTCTGATTATTGCCATACTGTTTGCACTCACCCTGCCGATCACTGCTGCCCAGATTCTCTGGGTAAACATGGTCAGTTCGGTCGCCCTGGCACTTTCACTGGCGTTTGAACCGCCCGAAACCGATGTCATGAAGCGCCTGCCAAGACCCATCAGGCAGCCCATCATATCGGCAGGATTACTCTGGCGCATTGCCGTCGTGACGGCTCTGTTTACGGCCGGCGTATTTGGTCAGTTCATGCTGGCGCAACATCAGGGTCTCAGCCTTGAGTTGTCGCGCACCATGGCGGTCAATACGCTGGTGGCCATGGAAGTGTTTTATCTGTTCAGTGTGCGTTACAGCCACGGCACGTCACTCACCTGGCAGGGGCTGATGGGTACGCGGGCAGTATTGTGGTCGGTGGGTGCGGTGCTGGTGTTTCAATTGTGGTTTACCTACGCGCCGTGGATGGGGCAGGCGTTTGGCTCCGCGCCCATGAGCGTGGCTCAGGGGCTGCAGGTGCTGGTGTTTGGCGTGGCGGTACTGTTGCTGATAGAGCTGGAGAAGTGGCTGCGGCGCCGCTCAGCCCTTGCCCTTCATTTTGTTGGGTCCCTTTAATACGTCTTTTTCGATAAATTCGATAATCGCACCGGCAATATCCTTGCCCGTCGCCCGTTCGATGCCCTCCAGTCCCGGTGACGAGTTCACCTCAAGCACCAGCGGGCCGTGATTGGAGCGGATAATATCCACGCCGGCAACATCCAGCCCCATCACCTGCGCCGCCTTGGTAGCGAGCTTACGCTCGTCCGGGCGCAGCCGGATGACTTCAGCTGTACCACCGCGGTGCAGATTGGAGCGGTACTCGCCGGCCTGGGCAGTGCGCTGCATGGCGGCTACCACCTTGTCACCAACCACAAAACAGCGGATGTCGGAGCCGCTGGCCTCTTTGACAAATTCCTGTACCAGAAAGTCCGCCTCCAGGCCGCGAAATGCATTGATCAGGCTTTCCGCGGCTTTACGGGTTTCAGCCAGCACTACACCATTGCCCTGCGTGCTCTTGAGAACCTTGACCAGCAGCGGTGCACCGCCAACAGAATTGATCAGATCCGTGGTGGCATCGGCTGAGTGGGCGTAACTGGTAACCGGCTGGCCACAGCCGCGGCGTGCCAGCAACTGGTGGGCACGCAGCTTGTCGCGCGAACGGGTAATGGCTATTGATTCGTTGACGGAGTAAGTGCCTCCTACCTCGAACTGGCGCAGTACGGCGGCACCGTACAGCGTTACGCTGGCCCCGATGCGCGGAATGACAGCATCAAATTCCAGTGCTTCCGGATCGCCCACACCCTTGAAAAAAACAGTTGGATTGTTGGCTGTTATGTTCATGTAACATTTGAGGACATCGATGACCCTGGCCTCATGTCCACGCTCCCTGGCTGCCTCCACAAGACGTCTGGTTGAGTAGAGTTTGCCGTTACGGGATAACACGCCGATTTTCATGATATGCGTCCAGAAGTATGCCTGAGGGAGGGGCTGACAGAGAGGCTGACTACGTTACCACAACGGTTGACAGAAACAAGGTATCCCGACCATTTGCGATACGTCCCGGGTGGATACTGCTATAGTTGTTACTGACATATAATGTGTCCGGCAGGATCACCAAGCGGCCGGGCTGGCCACAGGGCAGACGATAAATAATAGGGAGTGAATGATGTCAGACCTGCTCAAAAGCACGCTTGTGGCACTTATGCTGGTTCTGCTGGCGCTGGCTCTGAATGCAGGCGTATTCGGCGCCAGCTGGCGCTGGGATGATACCCAGATACTGCTGCACGCCCATCAGTACTCCATCTGGCAGGATTTCACCCGTCCGGAAATATGGCAGCAGTTTTCACCTGCCAATCTGACGCCGCTGCTGATACTGAGCTTTGAAGTTGATCTGATACTGTTTGGCCTGAATCCGGTGGCTTTCTATTTGCATCAGGTGCTGGCGCTGGCTGCGGGTGCCTTCATGCTGTTCATGTGCCTGCGACTGTGGTGCGACAACTTCTTTGCGATTGTCGGGGCAGTATTGTTTCTGGCCGGTCTGCCGGTAATGCTGGTTGCCGAGCAACTGATGACCCGGCATTACGCCGAGGGTCTGGTCCTGGCGCTGCTTGCGCTTTATGGATTTGTCCGCCATCTGCGCACCGGTCAACGCAGCGCACTGGTGCTTGCGGTCATCATGTACGCACTGGCGTGTACTGCCAAGGAGGTCTACGTCCCTCTGCCTGCATTGCTGCTGTTTTTACCGGAAGGCGGCACCC